>JACCDO011201729.1_pt1 | contig 10381 bp, 7 predicted proteins | sample 7446101 | NCBI WGS metagenome assembly JACCDO01 (sample SAMN15323440, study PRJNA562643) | freshwater metagenome | isolation source: river surface water | place: USA:Blue River Watershed | collected 2017-08-16
ATAAGATTCATTTTTATAAATATTTTTATTTATGAAATTATATAAAATATTTATAAGATTCTTTTTATAAATATTTTTATTCATTTATAATAGTGGAAGTTTTTAAATAATTAAATATATTATATAATGGGTAATGTTGTTTCAACGAGTGTATCCGGAAAAATTAATTCAAATTGGGACCAACTTGAATGTTCCTATTTAGGTGGTCCATTACAATCTTTAGGTATAGCACCGGGGGACCCTAAAAAAACTGCTGAAAAATGTCAGCAACAACAATTTAATTCAATGTTTAGTAAAAATATGAGTGGAACATCACAAAGTTTAGATGTAATGGGTTCAACAATGAATATAATAAAACAAGATATGAATAAATTTAAAGATATTATAAATTCAATTAAAGCACAAGTTGGTAAAGATATTGCCGCTATTGTTACTAAATTCTTCGATTTATACAAACGTATTGTACGTATTGTTTTCGTTTTTGTAAAACATTTAAATAATATTATGCGTATTTTCCGAGATTCATTTAATTTATTATTCGGGTTTTATTGGTTATTTTCATCATTAATTAATTTAGTAACTGCTCCTATTAACGCTTTAGCAGCATTAATTGAATTATTTGGGCGAAAACCTTCTCCTTTTAAACAAACTGCTGATGGTCTTGGTATAATTTTAGGAACTGGTATTGGAAAATTACCTGACGCAATATTAAAATTAACAAATGATAAATTAATCAAACCTTTAAATAAACCTTTCCGAAAATTTAAACGTTTCTGGACAAAAGGTCAAGTATAATTATATTTTATATATATAGAATAACAAAAAAAATGAACTTTTTTCAAAATCTTTGTGCTCCCGCATTAGTATATGTTATACTTGTTGTTGTCGGAATTATTAGTCAAATAATGAGTGGTAATATTAAGTTTTTACATACAATAGGAACAATTATTGTTGCTATTCTTTGGACTTGGTTACTTAACTTTATTTGTAAATCAGGTTATACAACAGTATCTTGGATACTTGTATTTTTACCTATTATATTATTTATTTTAGTCTTTTTATTTTTAATTAATCTTGTAAAAGGTATGAGTCAAGAAGATAAAAAAGAATTAACAAAATCCCTTTCCAAAAATATGTAATAAAAAAATATATGTAAAATTATTTAACAAATAATTATTTTGTTAAATAATATAAAAAAGTGAAATATAAGTTCAATGTAAAAGAAATATTCTTAAAAAGAGTATATTCAATATTTATATTTTGTAATATATTTTAAGAATGCCACCTAAGAAAACTATCGAAGAAACTTACAAATCTATGACTCAATATGAGCATATTCTTCACGCACCTGATACTTATATTGGGTCTGTTGAGAATACAGAATTAGAAACGTGGGTTTATAATGATGAGGAAGAAAAGATGGAATTTAGGAATATTAAATATGTTCCCGGTCTTCATAAGATTTTTGATGAAATTTTAGTAAATGCGATTGACCAACACGTTCGTATTGAAGATGATAATCATTTTGAACATAAAGTTACACAAATTAAAGTACATATTGATGTAGAAAATAATGTAATTAGTGTAATGAATAACGGAGAAGGTCTTCCAGTAGTAATTCATAAAGAACATAATGTATATGTTCCAGAACTTGTTTTTGGAACAATATTATCTGGTTCAAATTATGATAAAAATGAAAAGAAAATTACTGGTGGAAAGAACGGAATGGGAAGTACGTTATGTTCTATATATTCAAATCGATTTGTAGTAGAAACGGTTGATTCAGTAAATAAACTTAAATATACTCAAGTATTTGAGAAAAATATGAGTGTAAAACATACTCCAACAATTACGAAATGTTCCGCAAAACCATATACAAAAATAGAGTTTTCACCTGATTTATCTCGATTTGGTCTTTCAAAATTGGATAATGATGATACAATTCATTATATGAAAAAACGTGTTATTGATGCGACTGCTTGTACTAAAAAAACTGTTTCTGTTTTCTTGAATGAAAAGAAGATTGATTGTAAAGGATTAGATAAATATGTTTCTTTTTATTTAGGTGACAAAGTAGAAAAGTTTTATGAAGAAGTGAATGACCGTTGGGAAGTTGTTGTCGCAGTAAGTCCAGAAGGTAAATTTGACCAAATGTCATTTGTAAATGGTGTTGCGACAATTAAAGGAGGCAAACACGTGGATAATGTTGTTACAACGATTACAAATAAATTAATAAAACACGTGGCAAGTAAAAGGGCAAAAGTGGAATTAAAACCATCTCACGTGAAAGAAAATATGTTTATATTTATTCGAAGTGTTATTGAAAATCCTGCTTTTGATAGTCAAACAAAAGAGTATTTAACAACACCAGCAACTAAATTTGGAAGTAAATGTGATGTAAGTGATAAATTTATTGAAAAATTAGGTAAAAGTAGTATTGTAGAACGTGCTCAGAAATTAACAGAATTTAAACAAAATATGGATTTACAAAAGGCAACAAATATTAGTAAAAAGGAAAGTCGAAAATTAAATATTCCAAAACTGGATGAAGCAAATTTAGCAGGAACAGCGGAATCATTAAAATGTACTTTAATATTAACAGAAGGAGATTCAGCAAAAGGTTTAGCAGTAGCAGGTTTAAGTGTTGTTGGTCGTGATTATTTTGGAGCATTTCCATTAAAAGGAAAACCTTTAAATGTTCGTGATGTAAAACCTGAGAAAATTCGTGATAATCAAGAAATTGTTAATATATCAAAAATATTAGGTCTTCCATTAGATTTAAGTAATAAGAAACGAAGTATTGAAGAAACGAAAGCAAAATTACGTTATGGACGTGTAATGATATTTGCGGACCAAGATTTAGATGGTTTTCATATTAAAGGTTTATTATTAAATTTATTTGATGTATTTTGGCCCGAGTTATTAGATATACCTGATTTTATTATTGTTTTATCAACACCTATTGTGAAAGCATTTAAAGGTTCAATGAATAAACCATCTGAAAAAGTTGAATTTTATTCATTACCTGAATATGAAGATTGGTTAAAAACACATAATAATGGTAAAGGATATGAAACAAAGTATTATAAGGGTTTGGGTACATCTACCGCACAAGATGCGAAAGAATATTTTGAAGATTTTGAAGTGAAAAAAGTGACATATAGCACACATATTAATGAAGGTGCTGAAGGAGAAGAAGAATCGAAAAAATCTCGAGATGCGATTGATTTAGCATTTAATAGTAAAAGAGCGGAAGATAGAAAAGAGTGGTTAGGAAAGTTTGATAAAAACAATTCATTAAAACAAAGTCAAAAACAAGTTAAAATTGATGAATTTATTAATCAAGATTTAATTCAATTCAGTAATTATGATAATGACCGTTCTATTCCGAGTGTATGTGATGGATTAAAACCATCGCAAAGAAAAATTTTATATGCTGCGTTTAAAAAGAATCTTAAGAATCAAATGAAAGTAGCACAATTTTCCGGTTATGTAAGTGCTGAAGCAAATTATCATCACGGTGAAGCATCTTTAAATGGTGCGATTGTAAAAATGGCACAAGATTACGTCGGAAGTAATAATATTAATTTATTAACTCCTGACGGAAATTTCGGAAGTCGTGCTATGGGAGGCGATGATAGTGCGAGTGAAAGATATATTTTTACAAGATTACACGATATGACACATCATATATTTAATAAACAAGATACACCATTATTGAAACAAATATTAGATGACGGTGATTTAGTTGAACCTGAATATTATGTACCTATATTACCTATGATATTAGTAAATGGAACAACGGGTATTGGAACAGGTTATAGTACAAATGTCCCTATGCATAATCCATTACATATTATTGAAAATCTTGAAGCATTAATGGATGGAAAAGACACAACTAAATTAAAACCTTGGTACAGAGGATTTATTGGAAGTGTTGAAGAAAAGAGTGAAAAACAATATATAAATCGCGGTGTTGTAAATATTGTAGATGATACAACAATTGAAATTACTGAATTACCTATTGGAACTTGGACAAGTGATTATAAAATATATTTAGAAGCATTAATTGTGGGAAGTACATCAAATCCAAGTCCTAAGGGAGCAAAGGCAGAAGCATCTGGAAAAGGTGAAACAAAAACACGTAAAAATAATCATAAACAGGTAATACAAAGTTTTAAGGAATATCATACAAATAGTACTGTAAAATTTGAACTTAAATTAAAGAAAGAAGATGTTATTTATTATAAAGAACATATGGATGAATTGTCTGAATATTTGAAATTAGAAGGTAAAATCAATTATACAAATATGACATTATATGACCCTCAAGGACATTTAAAGAAATATGAATCTACGGATGATATTTTGAAAGAATTTTACGCTGTTCGTTTGGGATTTTATGTGAAAAGAAGAAATTATATGTTAAAATGTTTAAAACGTTTATTAGATATTTGTGCTTCAAAAGTACGTTTTATTGAAGAAATTATTAATAAGTCTTTAGATATAATGTATAAAGATGATGATGTTGTTGAAAAGATGTTGGAAGAGAAGAATTATCCAAAATTTGGAAGTGAAAAAGATGATTTAGAGTTTGGAGAAAATAATGTGGATAAAAGTTATGATTATTTGTTACATATGCAAATTCGAACTTTTACAAAGAGTAAATTAGATACATTACGAAAGGAACATAAAGATAAAGAAGCGGAATATAAAGCATTAGATGAAATGACTGAAATACAAATGTGGAAAAATGATTTAGAATCATTTAAAGTAGAATATCAAAAAATGATAGATGAATATAATGAAAATTATGAAGAAGAAAGAAATAAAAAAGTTGTTGGAACAAAAAGTAAAGTTACTAAAAAACGTGTTGTTACAAAAAAATAAATTACTAAAAAAATGTTTATAAAAAATTAAATTCTTAAAAAAAAATAAAAAATAAATTTATGAAAAATATAATTTTAATGAAATTCATTAAAATTATTTTATTTAAAAAAAAAATATATATTTAAAAACCATATATATGGGGATTATATAGTATATCAAGGTCGGTATTACCATACATTTCTGCTAAATCATTTATAGAAATTCTATCATTTTCAGATATTTCATATTTATCACAATATGATAAATATGATTGATACGCATATTCTAAACGAGAAGGTTTTCCTGCTTCGCTAGTGAATAATTGGTGATTATCTTTATTTTGAAAAAATCGTATAGAATAAAACATATTCATTACTTCTTCTTCAGTAATGTGATTTTTATTTATATGATTTTCAAAATTACTGAATTTTCTACCACATATCATAAATCTTCTATAATATGGATTTATTTTCATTCCATCTGATTCTAAAAATATATTTAAACCATTTACTATTTTAGGTAATAAATTATTATCAAATCTACGGTTATATTCAGGATTACATATAAATAACATTTTTAAGTTTGATGGTAAAAAGACGGCATTTAATTGATGTCTAAAAGCACTATTACAATCACCGTGAAAACGTAAATATCTAATACTATCTGGGAATATATTCTTAAAAAGTGGTTGATTAAATCCTTTTAAAACAAGTTTTTCAACACCATCTGGAATTGAACCTTTTGTAATAATTAAATAATCACCCATTTTAATATTTAATTCTTTAATATGATTTGGAAGAATATTTGGTGTAAGTGTTAATTTACGACTTGTTGTAGAACAAAAACGTATTTTAAGTTTTGTTACGTTACTTGGTATTACTATCTTATGTAAATCATACATAAATATATATAAAGTTAAGTCTGTAATGTCATTACTGATAATATTATCACTATCTGACCTGTAAGACAAAGTACCTTTCATTTTTAAATAAATAATTATTTTGTGAAAAAGAAAGAATAAAAGAAAGAAAAAAATGATAAATTTTTTATAAAATGATTTACGTATATTGATTTATTTTATAAAAAAATGATTTTTATTTTAAATATTTTTTCTATTTATAAAAAAATAGTATATATAAAAAATCATATAACGTAAATAAAAATGGAATGTTCTATTTGCTTTGAAGATTTTTCGAATGAAAATGATATTATTAAACATTGTAATGGAAAACATATTTTTTGTAAGAAATGTTATGAAGATTGGAGAAAAGAATGTAATAAAAAAAATATAGATACACATTGTCCTCTTTGTAAATCATTTCTTGAAAAAAAAGAACTTCCATCTGGTTTAATGACATTTTATTGGAACGAATCTCAAATGAAAAAAGAAGAATATTTTATTTTACCTAAAACATATAAACGTCAAGGATTATACCAAATGTGGTTTCCTTCTGGAAAATTATGGAAATCTTGTTATTATGATAATGGTGTAATACACGGTGAATCAAAATCGTGGTATCAAAATGGTATTATTGAATCTAATTTAATATATCATTATGGTAAATATCACGGAATACATACTTATTGGAATATTGAAGGATATAAAGAATCTGAAATTACCTATAAAAACGATATGATAGAAGGAATATCCCGAAAATGGTATCGTAATGGAAAAATTATGTATGAACATAATTTTAAAAATAATTTATTAGATGGTCGATGTATTTCTTGGTATTCAAATGGTAATATTAAATATATATTACATTATTCCCAAAACAAATTATCCAATTATTGTGTATTTAAAGAAATTTATGGTAAAACCGTTTTTGAATGTGATTTTGATAAAAAATATTATCACGAATTTAAAGATGGAAAAATCATTGAATCAACTTATTTTCAAAACGAAAATAAAAGTTTGTTTCAAAATAAAATTTCAAATATACTCATCCGATAAAACCTTTACTATTAAAAAAAATTTTTTTTTAATAATTTTTATAAAATTTAATCTCTACAAGGAATTCCTAATGCTATTTTTATATATTCTACTTCGGTTTTTGTTTTAAAATTATATGTTGTTGAATCTGGAACTGGTGGAGTTACAGTAATATTATCTTCCCGATCTTCTGCATTAATGTATGATGTATCATCTAAATCATCTCCTGATAACAATACATAATTACCTATATCTAAATCAATATCTAAATTTTTATCAATTATCTCACTTTTAACAGTATCATACCCATAAATATATATAACAAATCCAATATTACCTGTAAATATATCTGAAATATCTATTTTTGTATTATTACTAATATCAGTTTTTTCATATATAAAATTTTCAGAAATTTTATTATTATTATAATCTAATTGAAATATTTTAACTAAAATAGGATTATTAATTAGATTATTATTAGTATCTTTTATTTGATTACTTGTGATTGAAATATTTATTTCTTCACCTTTTTTAGGTGTCATAACAAAAGGTGAATAATTTTCAATTGTTACATAATAATATCTTATATAAAATACGAAAAGAATTATTATCAAAAAGAATATAAAATATTGTATTATATTTTTATAATTTATTTTTCTCATTTTTCCTATTTTATTATTATACTATAATTATAAAATAAATTATTTCATTTATATTTTTTATCTGAATCCATAACCTGTATTATTTCTCATCATTTCTATAGTTTTATCTTTGTTAGTAATAAATATATAATATGCAACTTTCTCAACATTCGTATTTTTTTGTATTTGTTGAATAGTTTTTAATTCATCTTTCCTTTCACGATTTAATATATTATCCGAATACATATCAATATTTCTATCTAATATATCATAAGCAAATTTAATATCTAGTTGTTTAAAACATGTATGTGAAGCTAATGAAGTTACAATACTTGTATGGTACATTAATGGTGTATATCCTGACGTATCTATAACCTGAATTGATATATTATTTGGAAACTTATCATTTCCTTGAATAAATGAAATGAATGTTCTTATTTCATCTAAATTAAGCATATCAATAAATTCTTCAATAATATTTTTGATTCGAATATTACTATTTGTAATTTTTAATTTTAATTTTCTTTTATCCTCAATGCTATCTGTTATAGATTTTGAAATAAAATGTGTATTATATAAAAATTTAATTGCACTAAATGCATCTACCTGATTATTATGATTATTAATTAAATAATATTTTACTATAATATCTTTTAAATTATCTGTTGTAAAATCATTTATAAGATAAAAAATAAATTTAGTCTGAATATTTGTAGAATATAAATTTAAATATGTATTTAAATTATCAGACTTCAATAAATTATGTAATGAATATTTATAATTATCACATATATGTCGAGGTATCTTTTTCGTAGCTAATAAGTCTGCGAATGATTGTAATAAATAAGTTTCTATTATCATTGATAATAATGTATAATTATTAATAGTAATATTGAAATCATTACCTCTAAAATATGATGATGCAAACATTGATATACATAATATTAAATTTATTTTTAATTTATCATTTACATTTAATTGTTTTTGTGAATCTTTTTTTGGTAATATATCATCTATTAATACTCTAAAATCTTCATCTAAATATGGTACATCCATATAAACTTTTTCAATATTTCCATTTCTAGTTCTAACTGATCCTTTTACTAACTGAAATGAATTATTCAAATATTCAGCAATATCATTATAAAAATCACGTGATGGACCTCCCGCATTTACAGCAATACCTATATTTACTGAATTTATACAAAAATTTTTTGGAATATAATATTGAACTCTTTTTGTACTAAATATATCGCAGTCATTAATTAATGGGCTTCTTATGTTATCTCCAGTACCACATTCTATACTACGCATATTCAAATATGATATTAAAAATATTTTTTGTAAATCAATATTTTTGATATTTATTTTTTTAATTACATTATTTTGTTGATTATTTTGTTGATTATTTTGACTACTATTTTGATGACTATTTTGACTACTATTTTGTCTACTATTTTGATGAATATTATTACTATTATTTTGATTATTATTTTGACTATTATTTTGACTAGTATTTATTTTTCGTAATTCGAATACACTACCATCTTCAATATTTTCTATTGTACTATTGCCATCTAACAATTCATTATTAAAATAAAATTGTAGATTATCAATATTCTTTATTTTATCTTTAATTTTTATTTTTATGGCACTAATTCTTATCTTTGGTAATACTTCGAGATTAATGCTTTTATTACGATATTTTATTGTAATTATTTTCTTTAATGCATCCTTTACTTTTAATACAATATTATTATTATTATTAAATTCAGAAAAAAGCATAGTTTCAGGTTGTTTGATGATTTGATCATTATAATAAATTTGTATATTATTAGGCGTAATACCAAAATTAGTGAATATATGAGATTTAATACTACTAATTTTATCTGTTTTTTTCACTGTTAGACGAATTGTTTTGTTATTTGTCGCATTTTGTATAGTTATTTTTATCGTCTCTTCAATATTTTCAATTTGTTTTCTGAATCTATTTTTTTGTTTTTTATTTAACTGAATATTATGATTTGTCATATTGGTTTGTTTTATATTAGGTGTAATGATATGTTTCGGATTACTAAATTGATTTAAACAAATTGTTCTCTGGTTTACTTGGGTAGTTCTGAATGTACTACTCACCGGTAAAATATTTTCATTAAAAATATTTATTTTTAAATTTTTAAATATTGTATTATATATTTCATTATTTATATTATTTTTATAATATTTTTCGATTAATATATTAAAAATATCAATGTAATATGTTATTTTTATATAACTATCATTTTCCTGATGTTTATGTCTTAATTTACTAATTAATTGATCAAAATGATAATTATAATTAAATTCTTCAGGCGTTAATTTACTAATATATTTGGCAATTAATTCTTTTATAATATTAATTTTAGATATATATATTTTTTTATTTTTATCTGTAAAATGTAAAAAATACTTATTACCAAATATATCCTGATCAGATAAAATAGAAATTAACATTGATATTTCTGCTTTATTTAAATCCTGAATTCTTGTAATTCTATCATGTTCAGTTAATTTATTATTAAATATAATTTCTGTAATATTATTACTTTGATTATTACTTCGATTTATCCTAGCATTTCTTGGAGGATTTGTAATAGCAATTCTTGGCGGATTTGTAATAGCATTATTACTCATGAATTGAGACATTTTTAATATTCTACTATATTTAAATATTTTAATTATATAATTTATTTTATAATTTATTTTATAATTTATTTTTATGATTTATTTTTATGATTTTATGATGGATTATCCCTAAATATTTAATATTAAATTAAATATTCAAAACTCTCACCCATTAAAAGAGTATCCCATTCGTTTTTACAAGATTTACACGAGGGGTATGTAAATCATGTTCTCTTAAACTGTGCCCCCATATTTCAGATAATTACATTAATAG
>JACCDO012274916.1_pt1 | contig 10381 bp, 8 predicted proteins | sample 7446101 | NCBI WGS metagenome assembly JACCDO01 (sample SAMN15323440, study PRJNA562643) | freshwater metagenome | isolation source: river surface water | place: USA:Blue River Watershed | collected 2017-08-16
AAGTACTTCTGAGTCATTGATGAATCTGGTATTGCACCGCCTCCTAGATAAAGATTAGCTCTTCTTGGGTCTTGATAAAATATATTATCACTGTATCTATTAAATACTTTCTTAAACTCTTTGGGTGCATACTTGGGTGATGCCATGATGCTTTGAATCTCATTCACTAGTGTTTTCTCATTTTCATTTATATTGATAGCTTTTAATTTCGACTTGACCTGCTCTATTTCTTTAGATATTTCTACAATTGGATATAATATCAGTGCTTTTTGATTACTTTTCTCCATATCAACGTTCTCATCAATGTCCTTTTGGTCTATTTTCCTCATGGCCTCCAACACTGGATTCGTTAGGAAAGTTTCTGTTTTCCTAATCAATTCAATGCGATTCAAATCTATGCTTACGTCACTAGCTGCACAGTTACTCGCCATTGGAAACACTGTTAATATTGAATTCAGCACAACTAAGTTCTTCACGTACGTCATGCTTCGACCCAAATAATTCTGTCCAATCCCGGCATTAACAAGGCCCAGCAGCGCTACAATCATGATCACAAACATGAGTATGAACATGAAAATCGTGGAAGAAATAGCGTCGAGCACAAATTATTTGCAAATTATTATTTCTGTTTTTTTTTTTTAAATCGCAAAAAAAAAAAATTCTTGTTCCTAGTTCCGGACTAGTGCACACCTTTTATTGTCTATGGTAAAAGCATCTGTACCACTTCTTTATTCTCTGTTTTGTTCAGAGTATACTTAATAATTCTTGTCATTTTACTGTGAATATAATCGCTAGATCTGACCTGGTCAGTGTTAGGATAAATTCTTATCTTTCGGTAATTCTCCGTATATATACTATTATTACTCTGCAAATTTTATCCATGGGCCATCTGAATCGCTTCAAACCATCAACTAAAATAAACCTCCAACCACACAGGAATTCTTTGAAATCCCTAAAGCGGTCCATGAAAAAAATAATGAAAAAAACCTAACCGATAAATCGAGATTCATTCAGGTGCTGCGATGTCGCTACGAAATGTGCCTACGGAGCTGGTGCTCTTCGGCAATGTGAAGCTCATCATCTGGGAAGACATCGATAACAAGTTCATCAGAGCGTGTCTTGCGGGTACAGTATACACTACTTTACTTACTTCGTTACTTGTTTATTTATTTGTTATTTTTATTATAGAATTTATGGCAATGCACTTGTTTGTGTTATTGTGTTGTGGTTGTGCAATGGTTACACTAAACTTACCAAATCCTAATTTAATGATGGTTGCCGCATCATTCGGTTTTGGAATATTGGTGCTTGCCCAAATATTTGGTCCATTATCATCTGCACACATCAATTGTGCGGTTAGTTTTGGATTATTCTGCGCTGGCAGAACCTCGTTAGTCAGGACTTTGTGTTACACTTTGTCCCAAATGATAGGATCCGTCTTCGGTGCGTTATTTTTGTGGGCTATTTTTGGTACGAATTGGCCAGCTGCCAGAGCATTTGGATCCAATTCATATGATGTTAACGTATTCACTGGTGGACAAGTATTTTTTGCTGAAATGTTAGGTACAATGTTACTAATGTTTAATGTGTTATCCACGATTGATATTCCTATGGAAGGTGGTGGACCATTAGGTGTTTATCCTATTGCTATGTCTGTCATGATAGCTCATTTATTTTTATTACCAATCGATGGATGCAGTATTAATCCTACTCGTTCTTTTGGTCCTTCATTAGTTGCTGGCTGGGCTAATATTGGTGGAACATACTCGAATCAACAACATATATTTTGGTTTGGTCCATTATTTGGTGCTGGTGTTGCTGCTTGTTTATATGAGTATGCATCATTAAAACCCGCCAATTTTGCTGGTGCTAAAGATATGGATACCGCATTGTTCGATGCAAATAAAAAGAAAACCAAGAAGAAGAAGGATAAAAAGGTTCGTAAAGATTCTATCTCAACTACTGCTAGTAATGCCGTCGATGAGAAAGCTATCCACGTTGTAATTCATGAAAATCCTGAGAAGGCCGCCGTGAATACAACGAGTAAAGCTCAACCATCAAAGCACGTAACAGGGGGAAGTACTAACAAATCATCTTCTCATGCCTATGCACCAGTCCAATCAAACGTCGTCGAGTCTAGTAATAAACCTAAACAAGTAGAGATAGAACATAAAGAAACGCCAGCAGCCATCGCTACCATCGACGAGAATGACGACGACGAGCTGCAAGAGGAGACATTATACGAAGATGATGAGGAGAATTAAAAATGTGTTTTGTAAACGATGAACTACTTACTATTAATTACCTTTTATGTCATTCTATTTGGTCCACACCCTATTACGCACGAAAACCCCGGAACCGAATGATGAATCATATAGCTTATTGCGAATAAGATGAGATTGTTGGTGCTGTGCGCGCTGCTGTTGTTGTTGCACACGCACCTGGCCGTTGACACACTTGGCGAATATGCAGTAGATATTAGCAATAATGACGCGGAGAATGCAGTAGGGAGCGGCGGGCTGCAGTACCAAGATGAGTCCGTGGTCAATCTAATGAAAGCACAATTAATGAACGACTTGAAGCTGGTCGGTATGCTAACACCACCCCAAGTTAAGACGTACGTGGTACATGTATATGGTAGACTAAAGAGCGACGGGAAGCATATAATCACAGGGATGGTAGGCGAAATGTTGTCTACCTTGGGTCGATTGGCGAATAAAGTAAGTGCGCAAGTGGTTCAATTTGGAGAGAAAATGAAAGAAAACTCGGAGAAACAAATTAAAAAGGATATAGTTGAAGAAGTTGACGACGATTCTCCAACAGTTATAGAGATAGAGTATACAGGGGGGCAAGGACATAGTAGGCACGTTGAGGACGATGAAGTCGATGATTATAATGATGATTATGAAATTGTAGAAATCTAGGAAATTATTTTTGTAAACTACTTAACATACAATGATACTAATTGTTATCTACTGCTGCCTGTGCAGTCTCGACTTTCTGTTTCTTCAATAATGAAAGCATAAAATTATCATACAATATAGATATGGATGGGATATTTGATGTATCCATATCAAATAACCTGGTGTTGTCAGTGGATGTGGCGCCCTTCAACTCAAGCATGTCTAGCTCATTGTCATCTATCAATTTTTCTTTATAATTATTATTTTGAACGTCTAGCTTTGGTAGCACAATAGCTTTGGTACTAGCCTCGGTGTAATGAACTTCACTAATACTATTGTTATTGAACATCGCAAGTATCTCGCCTCCTTCATTGACGGCGATAATACCACTACCTGGCAGGTTATCAGCTCCATGAATATCGGCATAATACACTATTGACGTCACCTTTGATCCAACAGCCTTCTCACAAAGAGGTGTGGAGCTATAAGGAGAAAATATAAGTATTTTATTATCCACGCTGTAATTATTTTTTCCGTTGGGTTCCGCTGATGAATCGGTGGGTGGGATAATATCGGGTTTGACTGCTGCAGCGATCCAGCCATATGAACATGTTCCATTTGATTTATCCGTAAATTTCATTGCTTCTTGGTCATTCTTCGCACATGAAATTGTAGAAAAACGCTTATCAGATATGCCCCATAATAGCTGCATAGTTAGTAAGTTATACACGGCAAGGTTGCGCTTGCTTCCAACGACTAGTAAGACAGTGCCGCATCCGCCGCCATTACTAGGCGATAGTTTAGGTTCAATGAAAGCAACGAATGTAATATTATTGGCCATTGCATTGACCAGTGTCTTGGATGCAACTGACAAATCGTTGGGGTTGCACAGATATATTACATTCTCTTGGGCAAGTGCCATGACGGACAAGTCTGATGAGTAGGAAATATAATTACATGGTACTTCACGATGCTTGAATGAGTATGCACACGTCCATCTACTCGTGTTTCCTCCTTTGCCATCCTTCGCTGCTATCGTGGGAATTAATTTCCATATTTTTACGGTCCCATCAACCGAGCATGTTACACAGGTTCCATTAATGAAGCTTTTGAGGGCAATGCTGCTATCTGTTACCACGAACTTGGCATCGGTGATGCGGTGCTCGTTGTGTGGGCTATCAATTTGGGTATTCAGCTTGTATCCATGCACAAATATATCCCAATTCCAAAACTTTAATGACGTTTCATTATCTGTATTCTCTCCTCGACGACTGTCAACCGTCATCATCCAGTCGTATCCTGATTCATTCATTTTCATAAAATCATAGTGTAAAGTGCAGGGCAGGAACATGCGAGTATACGATTCTTTCTGGGACACGTACATGTAACTAGTAATATGATAACTTGATTTGAATGATTGGTTGGTGATGTCGAATGATTGTAGTTGTCCCGGATAGCCGTTACTAACTAAGAAACCAGTGCGTCCCTCAAACTTTATTCGGCAACGGAAACTGGAGTCGGATTGATAAACCGAATGGGCGTTTAAGTTAACGTTTGATGCGGATATTGACAAGGATCGAGTCGTCCATTCCTCTTTCCGGCTGGAAGCGGATATTATTCGAACTGAATTATCCTGGACTGCAACCGCAACTTTAGCGTCGGAAGTGCTGCTATTACTAGTATGTATATGTGCTATCTCCGCACCAAGACGTGGACAAAATGCTTTTAATCCTGTATTAATTTCCCACATGACAACAACACCCTCTTTACCACCAGAATATAAGAAACTGGCATCATTCGACAAGGCCAATGCACGAACTTCATGTGCATGCCAGTGCATTATAGTATTTACAAAGCTCTTTTCTTTGGATTTGTTATCAAAAAATGAGGACAACATGTTGTACCAGATAGTAATTTCTCCATTAGAATGTCCAGTCACTACAATTCCTTTCGTAGTATCAGCGACAATACACGTTATATACCCCTTTAACTCGCTCACGGCATCTCCTCCTATCTTACATTTATCCTCTAGCGACCACAACGATACCTTCCGCTTGGAGGAGATGAGCATGTAGTCTTCATTATTGATGTTTATAATTGCTAAATTCTGAATATTACGACGAAAATATGAAACTTTAGTCACTACTTTACTCGTTATGGGGTTATAACAGACCACTTTATACGACTTTTCACGTTCGATATTGCTGCTTGCGGCTTTATCTGTCCCTTTTGCACCACCTTCTGTCACTTCCACCGCTTTAACTTTCTCCTTTTCCATCACCAAGTATATTTCATTCTTACTGTTGCTCGCATCATTATTACCATTGCAAGTACTCGCAGTACCATTGTTTTTCCTTTTTCCACCCGATTTGTTATTACGATAATGATCAGTAAATATCTTCCCCTGCACTGAATTCGATGGTATGTACATTCTGTAAATAGGCTTGTCAACTACACAATGATGCACTTCCTGCAATGTGTTTTTATCCCAATATATTACATGACCATCTACTGAGCATGACACTATCAACACATTTGAGTTGCTGTTTCCAGCAATAGCAACGCTGGTAACAACCGCTTTATGGCCACGAAATACATTGATTAATGCACCTGTATTCAGCGCCATGATTTGTACCACTGAACCTTTTGCACATATCACGTCGTTGTTGGCAGCGTCTGTGAGCAGCAATGGCTCACAGCCCGCGTAACTACCGCTAATGGAGAGCGTGTCGAGCTGCATCTTATTCACCTGGTATCGCACTCACAACCAGCGATAAAAACATGGTAAGGGCCGCATAGTGGGAGTACGGTATCCGAGATGAGTTTGAGCGGGTGAATGAGTGAATAATGAAGACAACGACAAAAGTAATTCAGTGAGTAAATTGGTAATCAAGTGTAACTAATTAAGTATTCAAGTGGGTTAGATAGTTAGGTAGTCGCTGATTAGAGCATATTCGAAGATTGGAAAACTTCCAAGTGATTGCACGGGGTGTTTTGGCAAAGAAACTAAGATCCAGTTGTACAAATAAAATTATTGTGATTGCAAATCACATAGTTATTATTATTATTTTGAAAAAGGAAAAAAATTAAAAATTGGCGAGAACCCAAGAATGTGGCAGTGAATCGTGTGGTCAAGTATGCGTGTATGATGAGAGCTTGGTAGACGGATATGGACAGTACTGTGAGATTTCATTACCCTACTGGTGCACTAGAAGCACTGTTTGACTCATCCATCCCTGCGCCAAAAGGAACATCATCGTTCAATGTTGACGTGTTTGAATCGCGTCGCGATACAGTTTCGTTAGAGTCTTTTGCAGACATAGTCGATAGCTTGGATCTTGTCACGAGGAAGCCTTCGTCTCCATCGTTAGGCTCCAACAAGGTTTATTACACCAATGAGGTGATGGCTATGCTTGAATCGCACAAATATGACGAAAAATCACCTCAAGATCAGCGTATTACATTGCATATAATACTAAACCACATTATATTAACACATGAAGCAGATGCGTGTAATTATATTGAGATGCTAGATAGTGTATTGAAGAATAATATTGTATATGATGCTACCATTCAACTTATTGTAACCTTGTTCAATCCGTGTAAAAATGCTGGTTCACACGTATTGCAAAACAATATCCTTAAAATATTGCTTTTATCTGACAATGTTAAGTTAGCGATCGAGTTTCTGAAAGTTTACAACAGAGAAGAAGATATCATGCTACTGAGAAAAAGGTATTATATTGCACAATTAATTACACTATATTCGTCACTCATGACCATTATTTTTAGACTTTCGCTGTTAGACGCTTATGTTCATTGCCAAGTCAATGCCATGTAACCTCTCCAAATATTTTTTTACTGTCAGTATTATTCAAATATGTGATATTTGTATTGTGTCATTTCCTCTAGTAATTCTTCCTTATGTAAATAATCGAGTATATATTCGTCGAAAGCCTCTGCAGAATCAAAGCTACTTCCCCTAACTTTTTCGTTGCATTTGCGTCGAAGATACTGGCCAATCATTTGGGTTACTTGAATAACTACATCATCGGTCATGGTACTTAATTCAGAGGCATACACCGTATTGATCAAATAATCAACGTATTCTTGCTCCCGTTCTTGCTGGATAATCCTATATACGTCATCATCGTGGTCAGAAAGATTTGTTTCTAGTGGTGTGGATGCTAGTGTACTCAAGTCAATGCCTGCACTGTTACTGTAAGACTGACTCGGACTTCCTAAATCTGAATAGATTGGAGTTTGCATCAACTGTAATCCCTGTTCATTCTTAATGGTTGATTGATAACTCTTAAGTCCATCAGTAAAATCGCCAGGGCTTGGATTATAATATTCTTTCGCAGCTGCTTTGGTGTTTTCTTCATTTCTAGAATTACTTTCAGCATTATGATATCCATCGACAGCTGTATATAAGAATTGTGTGACGTCTATTCGTCTTGTGTCAGCATTATCTTTCTTTTGTCCCGCCATTCGAGATGAAAGAAGAGCCATGAAGTCTTTGATAGCTAGCTCATTTTCTTCACCGAAGACAATTTTTGCAATATGAACACATTCTCTATAAGATATCCACAAATTCTTTGACTTATTTGCCTCATTACCTTTGTTCCACTTGGAGAAGCATTTCATAACAACAGAGCGTACATACAGGAAGAATAGTAAGTCGTCGTTGCCATATGATTCATCTAGAAATTTTGAAAATGTTTCAATTTCTAGATATTGCTTGCGATAGTACTGCGTGTTGTATACTATGTCCCAGCATGTTTGGTAACAGATGTGTTTCAGTCCCTGAATTAAACCAATTCTTTTAACAACAAAACATGGAAATATTTGAGCAAGTTTATCCTCTGGAATATTAGGATCACGCTCCTCATCATATTTCTCATAATTAAAACGAGAATCATATAATTCCTCAATAGTCTTCATCAACCAAGAGAGAATACGATGGCGTGGCTTAATAGTTTCGCCATCTGCTGCAATCAAATTTGTTAATCTTGTATACGATTTGTATTCAAACTGATCTACTCCGACAATCTTAACATTAATGTCGTGAATTTTTGATAATTTATCTTCCATAGCAATATTTGATGCAGTCGCGACAGACGCATCCAATTCTTTGGACTTCAGCAAATAATCCGCTCTCTTGACACCTGGAGCAAGTAATCTTACATTTGCGACGTACTTCGTCTCCGCACCACTTTCGTCACGCACGAAACGAACATTGTGATTCAATAAAAAATTATAATATTTTTCCTTTTCCTTGATAGGCAAATCCGCCAACACTATTAGGTGGTCGCTGTAGAAGGGGGGGATGGCTTGGTTGTTGCCGTTCAACAGCGCATTCTCAGCACTCAACTCCATTAAATTGATGTTTTTTTTACCTCCGAATAGTAACTATTTTTGGAATAATATCCATGAGACCGGTCCGAAACCGCTTGGGGAAAGACAAGTTGAATGATTACTGTAGTTACAAGAGCACTATATTACTAGCATATCAAAGAAAATTCTTGTGAAGTATACAATCACTAACTAATCTACTATCCTGGCGGGTCACTTCGATCCTATTCATTGCATCCTCTACAGCGAATCAGTGCACACTTCTTGCAATTCCTAGAAACATACATATATTCGCATTAATTTCATAGCAATCAATTTCTATAGGTATTTTATAATTAGTCATACATACCTCCAACCCCAACCATAATAGTTCGGAATATGTTTTATCTTGAGTCCAAAGCCACTAATTTACAGCAACCACACCCATTTTACTTCGGTCTTTACATTTACTCATTCATTGCCATAATACTTTAGTAATCGGCCGGCCGGGTCCAACCCTATCCAACCTTGCTCCATGACCACCAAAAAAAAGCGGCCTTAGACGAGGAAAATAGACAAAAAAGTAGTCAATAAAGGACATTTTCTAGGCAAAATGACCAAGATCACCCCAATCAACAAGACCAAGATCGTGAAGAAGCGCACCAAGTCCTTCGAGCGCCACCAACACCAACAGTTCTGGCGCATTGGACGTTCTTCGTGGCGCAAACAAAAAGGTATTGATTCCAGAGTTAGAAGAAGATTTAAGGGAACAATACCACAACCAGCCATTGGTTTTGGATCTGATAAGAATACTAGAAATTTATTACCAAATGGATTTTATAAATTTGTTGTACATAATCCTAAGGAATTAGAGATGTTATTAATGCATAATAGAAAATACTGTGCTGAGATAGCCAAGAACGTATCATCTAGAACTAGAAAAGCAATCATTGAAAGAGCACAAGAATTAAGTGTGAAAGTCACCAATGCCGTTGCTAGAGTAAAGAAGGAAGAAGCTGTTTAAACATTATTTTCGTCATGATTATGTATAGTATCGGTTATAGTATGTAGTTAATGAAGAAAATTATCACTTATGGTTTTAGCAAACTTACAACAAATATACAATAGTCATATAAACAATATATTATCGCATCCCTTAATACTCAGAATAATAATATACTCATTCATCAATCTGTCACAAGGCAATCTAATCACACCCTTTACTCACATCATTAGTATCCCCAACGGTTGGTTCGATAACTAAAGGTCATCATACCCTCCCCTTTTATGGTTATAATCAAAACCATGTACACTAATCCATAACTATTCATCTTCTCCAGTCTCATCATTGATTTCATTGACTGCCTTCAATATTTGTGAGATTTCTTCAATAGCACGGCAATGGAAATGAAGCTCGTTATGAAACACTTCTAGTAAAATTGCTTTCATGTTCTTCACTCGATGGACTAATAACAGAAAGCATAATTAATGAACGAAATAATAAGCGGGATATTAGGTAGTCTCACCATCAAATAATTTTGAATGGATAGGTAAATTTTTATCAGCAATATTTACTGCTGCGGTAGCAGCAATCTTGTCTGCAGCAAGAGATACATTCTGTGCTTGTTGCTTTTCATTTAAAACTCTAAGTATTAATGGAAAAGACATGTGAGTTTATAGAAATGTGAAAATGAGGTATCAATAATATTACCTTGGATTTTCCGCCAAGCTCTGCATATGCAGATTATATTGCGTGGTAGCAGCAATTTTTTTCTTTCTATTTGAAGCCGTATCATGAATTACTTCTTTCATAGGTTGCAAAATCAACTGTTTGGCGTCGGATATTAACGATGATGCAGTTTTTTCCGTGCTAATAAATAATGTTCTTACATCATCCAACGACTCTAACCCATTTGCACACGCCAAGAAGGTACTCTTTAATTGTTTATTACATTCCGTGGCTGCGGCTGTTCTGAATACCTTTGCCAAAGGCTTCGATGTCTTGAGGATATCGCCATTCGATGCAACATATTTTGGTAAATCCTTGCGGAAATGTTCGATGAAACTTTCGTAGCGTTCTGCGCGAATAGTCGCCTCCTTCACATCGTCATTCTCAGACTGAAGCGCGACACTTGTGGACATAC
>JACCDO011496252.1_pt1 | contig 10380 bp, 9 predicted proteins | sample 7446101 | NCBI WGS metagenome assembly JACCDO01 (sample SAMN15323440, study PRJNA562643) | freshwater metagenome | isolation source: river surface water | place: USA:Blue River Watershed | collected 2017-08-16
CCTTTATAATTCACGAGTCTTATTATCCGAATACTTATTTAACAAAGACCACATCATTATCCGAGATCCTTGACGAACAAAAGGCTGGTAATCGTCAACGTCCATATGTTGCAGTATTTACTCAACCGACTTATAAAGATGACCCTAAATTATTTGTAGCGAAACCCGGAGAGCTTGTCAAACTGAATTGTCCCGACACCGATTCAACACCAATTACTATGGATGTCGTTAATATCACCCCCGAAAAGTTAACCAATGTGAGGGGGTGGCGCTTGTCATATATTGTTATCCTAGGTCCGCGACACGTTAGACCCATTGACCTAAATGTCCAATTTAAGGAGGATAGAACGATCTATTCATGGGAAAAAAAACAAACTATCGGTGAGTGGTCTCTTCGTAAAGAGAACGGATTCGCTTTATGGCAACAACCCAGCAATTGGTCAATGGTCTGTCAGAGAGCTGTAACTCATCGTCTTCATATTAAACTATTTGAAGACAAGAAACTCTTTGAAGTCGAAGGCGATGTAGAAATTGATATGGTAATGTTATTTGACAAGACGAAGAATCTACATTATTTACAACAAGATAGTTCATTTTACCAAATGAGTAATGAGTGCCTTATGATTGCTGATACTTCCGGTAATCCTGCTTGGTCCGCTCAACCGAATATTTATCGTTAATCCACCTTTAGAAAAGGTGGAGCCAAATCAATCCATCTTTTATTGCAATAAAGAAAAGGTGGAACCAAATCAATCCATCTTTTATTGCAATAAAGAAAAGGTGGAACCAAATCAATCCATCTTTTATTGCAATAAAGAAAAGGTGGAACCAAAATCGCTGAAAAGTTATGCAAAAACATTAACATTTTACTTTATGACCAACCAAACTTTACATAGACTTGGTTTTGTCTAACTTTGAAACGCTTTTGTTGGTCCAACTAAAATGTTCAAATGTGTATATTCAAGATGATTATTATGTCATAAATAAAGATGATTATGTCATAAAAAAGTTCAAATTTACCTTTTGATTTTTTGTGTTTTCCTTTTTCTCCCGCCAGCTGATTTCAAAAATGGGCGTTGCAATATTTCTTTGATTATTTTCTTATCAAATTCAGAAAATGCTCGACCCATAACAGTTTTATCTTCATCCAAACAAACAATATTATTTATACTTTCAATGGAAGTGTCGTCTTGAAAATAACAATTATAATGCTGTTTAGTTCCTTCGGGTATATTATTGCTGTTATTTCCGGTATGTTTCTGAATAGTTTTATGAAAAAAAATTATTTTTTTATTTTTATCAATTGGGAACAAATCAATCTTTGGACTATAATTTTCCAAACTATAATGGTCCTTCGTCTTCGTGATATGTCGTCGTTTTTTTATTGTTTTGTTACCGGTTGTTACCCTTTTATGAATCTTTTGCACACCCATCAACTGAGTAATATCTTCCAAAGTATAATCAATATTTGTCATTGAAAAAATTGGTTTTTTGTTTTTTCTATTGCGTATTGATTTATTTTTTTCTATATTTACATATTGTTTGTCTAAAATGTCTATATATTTATGAGTACGAATTCCAAAATGATAATGGAAATCAAACATTTTATCATCAATCATAGTTGGAATTGTGAAGAATAAGTCGTGTGTCTTTTCTGTTTTTTTATTACCTTCGTCGTCTTTGTATACATTGTGTTTGTCCTTTTTGCTAATATATATTTTTACACCGTTAATAATTATATAATCACATTTCGGTTGTGAATTTTTCAATTTGTTTTTATCGCCAATAAAATAATACAAACTTACACAATCAGTCGTATCCGTTAGTAAATTTTTTGGCTCAGTATAATATGTGTGAAATGTATGATAATTGAATAAATACATTAATATATTTATATAATATAAAAAGAAATTACTATATCTTATATATTATGGAGGTAGAAGTTTACATTCAAGAAAAAACACAACATTATAAAGATTTGATTCACGACACAAAAGAAGATATTATCGCTATAAATTCAGATGAAACAGTTATATTCAGTAATGGTATGAAGGCAGTATTTCATGTTGATATTTGGTATTCAGATAGAGGAAAATATTTCACTAAATTTAGTAATTTCAATATAACCACAAAAAACAATAACAAAGTTCAACATGAATTATTAAAGAGATCTTTATTTCGTTTGATTGAAAGAGTTTTTTTCGATGTTAGTGTATTTGATAATTTCGATTATGTATTGAAAAAAACGAATAAACTGCAACATGATGTTAGTCCATTAGTTGATTCAGACCCGGTGTTTTCTAATCCTGATTATTACATTAAAGAACGAACTGAATACTATAAAGAGTTTGTTATTGATATTATTTGGGGCGAGTGCACCTATTGCGATTTTACGGAAGAAACAGTTATTTTTAATAATGGTCTGAAAGTGACATTCCCATTTGAAGTTCATGTTGGATATTGCGGTGACTCTTTAGACTATACTGTTTGGTACTCGTCTATGCGTATAACTTTAGATGACAAAGAAATACATGACGAAAATGTAAGAGATTCGGTAAAAAAAATTATCGGACTAGTATATTTCGATTCATTTACTAGTGACATATTGGATATGGTCGGAACTCATAAGTGGTAAAAAATATGACTATACTGTTTGGTACTCGTCTATGCGTATAACTTTAGATGACAAAGAAATACACGACGAAAATGTAAGAGATTCGGTAAAAAAAATTATCGGACTAGTATATTTCGATTCATTTACAAGCGAAGTACTGTGCCTGGTAGGAACTCATCTATAGAATAACCAGTATATGTGAGGGATTCTGTAAAAAATCAACACAGTTCAATAAAAACAAGTTAAAGATATCTTCGTTATAAGATGTATACAATGTTCATCGGCAATCTTATCTCCGTTCTAACTGCTCTCTTCGCTGCGACTGTCCCATCAGGCACTTATGTAGGTTCCAAGACGATTTTTGGTGAGACGATTGGTGCATCTGTTTCATTTCATGATGCCGATACGCTTGATTTCGCAATTACTGGTGCGTTTGCACTGAACTGTGTTGATGAGGTTTATCAAATCAATGGGTCCGAGATTGTTATGATGAATATTGGTGTTGTAGGAGATTGTGCCCACGATGCGCTGGCTGACAATGGTGTGACTTTGACGAATATTGTGTATGACGGAACGAGCAACCAAATCACAGTTTCTGTCAAGTATTCCGTTGCCAAGATTGACCTCGTGTTGACGCACCAGAACAATTTTCTGACTGAGTAATTTTTTGATAAAAAATATTATTTTTTGTTATTGTAACTGATAACAAAAAATGTAATGTTTGCTTAGTTTTGACGCTTGATACCTGAAGTAATGAAATGTGGATTCTGAAAGCTTTTGGTCGCAACGCTTTTTGCTCCACTTTTCCCAAAAGTGGATGATTTAGACACCAGAATAAATCGGTTTATTGTAAAAACTGGTAAAATTATACTTTTCCAAAATTTTACGCACTTTCTTCACCATCTTTTTATTTTCCCAGAAGTTTGTTCTATTACTTGCCAAAACATACAATGCTAAATTGTCCAACAGTTTCACATCAGAAAGAAACAAAGGCGAACATACAATCATAACATCCTTCTTCTTGGAAATATATAAAATCCAATAATTACCAACAACACCAACGGAAGGAAAAAATACTGTCCTGCAAGTAGGAAGCGAAGGGTCAACACACTCGCTCACTCCTTCGATTGTTTTCCATCTCAGTTGCTCATCATAACATTTATTAAATACTTTTACTTTATTATCAGGAGCAGGCGAATATGTTGCGGTAACAGACGAATATTCACTTCCACCTGACCCTAAGAACATCGTTGAACGCGATGTAAGAACTTGGTCCCAAGTCCGACAAAATTTATTCACATCAAATCGCGATAATACCGTTTCTAATTCCTTTGTTCCAATATACTGTTTATAGTAATCTAATGGTCTCATTTATATATGTGAATAAAATTTAAAACACATATTATTTACTCCATATTCTTTCGCGTTTTTTTGCACCGTTTTCGTCCTTCGTGTTGGGCAGCCTTGTATCCTTTTGGGCACTGCTTTTTCCCTTCGGGTATATCAACATACTCTTCTTCTTCTTTTTCTTCCACAAATCTTACCTTTTTTGTCTTCGTCTTTGTCCCCGTCTTCTTGCATTTTTTCACACCTTCGTGTAAGACCGATTTATATCCGCGAGGACATTGTTTCTTACCTGCTGGTAAATCCATATATTCGTCATCATCTATAATAGATTCTTTCACTTGTTTACTGGGTTCTTTCACAGGTTCTTGTTTACTGTGTTCTTGTTTCGTTGATTCTTTCACTTGTTTACTGGGTTCTTGTTTGGAAGAGAGAGACCACAAGATTTGACTCAAATATGACTGAATAAATTGCTTGTTTAAAACAGACCTTGCAAAAACAAATCCATTGTTCGCGATTTCCCTGCATCGTTCGTCGTTCTTCTTACACCATTTGATTACATCCAACAAATCCGACAAATCCTCCTTGACGGGAATGTAGTGAACTTTCGCCTTTATCATATGGTCTGTCCACGAAGTGTATGGGCTCATGACGCGCAAAATGAGAGAACCGGTTGTCATCGTCGTGAGCAAGCGATACGCATTCACATTTCCGTCAACATGAATGATATACTTGAACTCACTTTGCTGTCGCATGTTCAAAAAATCATTCGTGTAATTTACTTTGGTGTTCATAACACCCAACCCATACTTTGGGTCAAATCTGATGGACTTTGTGTCTATTGTGTTCGCACCTTCTTGCTTGGTCAATCGGACATCAAGCAATCGTGAGTTAATCGAGTCTAATTTCAAACGCATATTGGTTTCGGCAGTGTAACCACAACCGGTTGGTCCGCCGCGGAACACCGCGCGTGTTTTCTTCTTCTTTGCCCAATCAGTCACTAATCCAGTATCCCATTTCACATTAGTTGCATTTGGAATAGGTACCAAGTCTTGGGTCATTTTGTATTGGTGTAACGATTTTCTGGTAGTGTTTGATTTTACGGTGGTTTGTTTCAATACGGTCATCACATCGTCATAGTTTGGAATTGGAATATCCAGATAATGACGCTGACCAGAAATGCTTAAGATGGGCAAATGTTTGTCGAATACATACTCGCCGTCCAATTGAACTTTTCCGGTAACCATCGCAAAAGGCGATTTACCGTGGTTTCGCAGAATGACTGCATCTGTCAAATTCAAAATGAATACTCCGTCTGGTAAATCGAGACCTTTCAACAATTGCAAATATTCATTCTCTTTATCTTGTTTAGCTCCCCCTTTGTCCTCACTGAATGGTTTCACAATGCACTGCATTACACGAAGACGGTCTCTATTCTTTCCAATCGACTCGCGAATAAATCTCCGTTGAGCTTCCGTAATTGTTGGATTACTGTCTAAATTGGCAAGATGTTTGTCAATGGCTTGTTGAAAAATCGGCGCAGTGGTTTGCATATCTAACTTACACATCAAAATATTGTTATCGCGAATACAAAGCATGTAACATTGATGATGAAGAAGTTCACATATATATTTTAAACTATTGCGAAGCGAATCGAGAGAAATCTCCCACATCGGATTTGAAATTTGAACCGGGAGATTGTCTTCTCTCGTTCTTGCGGGAGATGAATTGCTTAGATGCTCAACATATTTGGAACCAATTTGGTATGCTTCATCGTATGTATTCACCGTTTTCATTTCGTATTTCTTGGGCATTTTGTATTCTTATATATACCGCGTATTAAAAAATTATTTAGATTCGATTTCTTTCATAAGTTCTGTTCGAACTTCGTCCAATACTTCTGAAACACGGTCGTCTTCTGCAAACTCGCTGAATAGATTCAAATAATTAAAGCCGTAACCCTTTAACAAAGCCAACAGACTTCTTTTGAATTTTGCCAAATAATAATTACATATAGGGATAGTTAGTGTTTTGTATTCTTCCTCTAAAATCGGATTTCTCTCTTGTAATTGTTTCTTATACTTTGTGTACAACAAGTAGTAATACAATTTCTCGTAAATCTGTTGTTCCATCGACTGAAAGTAGAACAACATTTCTTCTCCAAAGTACGGTTTACCGTCATCTGAAAATACCTCATCATCAACCATTCGAACAGGCTTTGACGACCCATAAAACATTTTGATTTTATTCCTATAGAAAGGGTGATTCACTTCGGGTATTTCGGAAAAATCAATATCCATAAGCGCAGTCTTATTGCCGATTGGCTTACCATCACGCAAAAATGCTTGATAAGCAAATTTAACAACAGTTGGATTCGTTTCCATTACCAGACTATCCAAGTTCTTTTCATAAATGGTATTCAAGAACCAACGAATTAAATAACTAATATTCAATGCCAACGCTTTTGCTTTATCAGCATTGTAACTAACATTTTGCTTGTTCGGAACTATAATAATATCAATATCTTCGCTTTTATAATCTTTACCATTTTTCGCGTGTGCAAAAGCCAATTGAACTGATTTACCTCCTTTGAACATAAATGTGTAATCTTGTTTCTCTAACCGTTTGGCAATGACACCTAGCAATAGCATGGTAGCACACAAAATTAGATTCATATTTCGCAAATCGTCCGGTTGGTCGAATACCGTTTTTTCTTTCATATCGTGCTCATCCTTCTTCTCTCTTTGTAACTGTATTCTTACTGAAAACGAAGGGATAATCGTTTGAACCATTTTACATAATCTGCATATTTGGTCATGTTTCAGTTCGATATCTTCTTCGACCAGAGCGTCGATTTTGGATTTCAAAACAGCCAATTCTGTACCAGGAAACAATGGTTCCCAAAATGATTGCGTCGTATCATATGAAGGTACAAGAGTAAAATCCAACAACGGTTTCTGTTTTTTACTTACTACTATTGTTTCCTTTAGTATTGTTTCCTTTGGTATTGTTTCCTTTGGTATTGTTTCCTTTGGCATTTCTACTTGAATTTCTGACGGTTCGATTTCAATGTCGGATTTTTCATCCAACTTCACTTTTTCAACAACAGATTCAATTGGTCCTTCGTCATCAACTCCTTCTTCTATAACTGTCATTTTTTCTTTAGATGACGAACTTGTTTTACGCGTATTACGCGCAGAGCTTTGGTTTTTTTTAGATTTTTTATGTTTCTTTTTTTTCTTATTGATTCTCTCATCAACCGGGTCAAAATCAGCCGGAAGCAATTCTTTCAATGAAAATCCATTTGGGTTTATTTTTTTATCCATATCTCCCCCATTATCTAAAAATGCGTGATAAATACTGCGGTCCCTTTTGAATTCGGGGACATTATACAAAATTTGGAACAATAATAATGGCATTCTACCAGGAACACTTTTATTTGAGTCGTGGATAGTATAACGCCCATTACTCATTGTAACCCATATCACATTGTTGATTTGTTCTTTGTTGTCGCGCATTAAATCCTTAACCAATTTTGCTTTGATTTCACTGCTCGTATTGTAATTCAAAATTGTTCTTAGTTTATCAACAAAAACAGTTTCATCAACTGAAAATCTGTTGAAAATGCTTCCCATAAATGCTTTTAACATTCCTCCGCGTTGTTTCTTGTGAGTTCTTCTTCTTCTTGACCGTTTTTTATGAGTTTTGGTTCGTATTCTTTTTGTCATCTAATATACAAAAAGAATTTATTTAGAATTCGGGATTATCGGTGAAAACAGGAGTGACACCACCCTTCTGCATAACGGGGCTTAACTGTTCCATAATGAAATTACCTGAAATTACACTAAAGAAAACAACAATTGTATCACGAATCAGTAATTTCAATGGTTTGCTTTCTTTATCAACAAATCGCATTTCAATAAACTTGATAACCAAAAAGATAACCGAAATAATCCCAGCAATTACAAATATGTTATCCATTTTACAATATTGGTTTAAAAACTTATTTGCTGTTTTACGCAAATTACTTATGTTCATAAATTTTATTCTAACACCTCAATTTCATCAATCAGCAAATCGGGTAATAAATCCATAGAAGGTTCGACCAAATCATGTACATCCAGTGTATCCAATACAACCGATTGGTCAGAAATTTTCAGACGGTCGTTATCATCATCATCATCTGCTTCATTCAACTTCCGCTGTTCCTCTCTTATCTTGGAAATATAATCCAATCTCTCTTCCGTCTTGGGTGCTTCAACGGGAACAATTGTGTTGTCAGGTCCTTTGACATAATCCACATCATTGAAACTTATATTTGGTTTTGCATTCGGCTCAGTAACAACTGCTCCTCCATCTTGTTCCGTTGTTGGTTCTTCCTTCTGCTGTTCAATAATCTCCTCTTTGATTTCCTCGGTGACATTTTCTTCAATAGTCTCATCCAGATACGCCTTCAGAATTGCTTCCACTGGAATGCTGTCGCGAACCGTTGTCAAAATGCATTCCTGCACAATAATCTCAAGTTCCCTGTTGCGTTTCTGTGTTTCCAGTGGAGGAATATTCAGCTCAAATAAGTATACATTCTTGTAAACTTTCCTGGCGACGCTGATATACAGCTTGTGGACGAAATCGTCCAGTTTGGGAATGTCAATGTCAATCTTCTTCTGCTTTTGACCAACCCTCATTGCCGTTAGAACCTTGAGTTGAATGATGTGAACACAAGTCACCAAATCTTCTAAATAGACACAACCACTCTTGTCGCAGATTCTTTTTCTCTCCGTTTCAATGATTGTGCTGTTCCACTTTGGAATTCGCGAAACGAAGTTCTGGAAGGTCATCAAATACTTGTCCATCTCGCCATTCTGTTTGCACAGCTTGACAGCCTCTTCCAAAATAGACTTGTATCCATCAATCACAAGAGGCGTAAGAATCGTGATAAGCTTGGCACACCATTCGTTTCTGCTTTCGTGTAAGGAGCTAACATTAAAATCATCCATTACATAAATGAAATATTTTCTAAAGACAGTTCTGAACTCAAAAACAAAAAATTCAGTATAAACAGAATCAATAATTTCTCATTTCTAAATTCTTCACGAACTCGATTAAATGCAACAAGCAATTCATATCGTCTTTCCAGAGTAAGTTCCAAGAATTTATGATTCTCCAACAAGTTCATAATATCTAAACCACTGTAAGCTTTCTCATACAATTTGCTAGACTGGGTCATCAATTGATTGATACTTAATTTCTTGCCAACATTCTTCAACAGTTCCTTCTTCAACCATTCTATTCGCAATTTCTTCACATCTTGCATAGAGAATGTTTGCTCTATATTGTATTTATACAAGTTGATAATTTCCCCATTATGCAGAGGTTCCGGAACATAAATTTCACAAAATCGCGATAATATCGGTTTCAACAAGTTATATTTGTCTTCCACAATGATGAAGAACCGAGTATTGTGACTGAATAGCTCAATGCATCTTCTGAGTGCCGATTGAGCGTCCATTGTCAGCTTGTCAGCATTGAGCAATATAATGCTCTTGAAAATGTTGCCGCCATTGGAATTAATGTGGGTTTTTGCAAAGAATTTCAACTCTTCGCGAATAAATTTGATTCCCTTCCCGTGCGCACAATTCACATACATTACAAGAGCCTTGATTTTCTCTCTATCATTGTCATACACATTGTTGATGAATTCGGAAACAATGGTTCGTTTGCCGGAACCAGATGGACCGTGAAATATGATGTTGGGGATTTTATGGATGGATTGGAAATATGCCAGCTTTTCTTTGATTGGTTGATGGATTTGAAGCATTACTTATTATTGTTACGGTGTTTTTAAACCCTTTAATCCAATCCACTTTTTTCACGAAGTTATGAAAGTGGAGCAAAACCTAACACTGTTTTAATCAACCTTTTCATGAAGTCATGAAAATTGGAGCAAAATCACAAATGTAATCCTGACGACAGAGAGAGAATAAATATATGACTGATAAACCAGTCATATATTACGAATGTAGTAAATAAAAAATCATCATTAATCGTATTCTTGGTCACAATCACCTATACATGGTCCATACCTTGTTCCTTTACCAAATCGTGTATCACACACATCATAACAGTCATCTTTATTCCCTCAATTCTGCTTCATATAGGAGGAAGCGCCTTACGAACAGCATCTTGCCAGCCATGTATGTTTCCCCAGAACGCATATGGGTCGCTTGGTCTCTTGAAACGAAGTTGTGGTAATATAGCTTGAACATCATCTTCATTAGTAAAAGGTATTCCCAATGCTAAATACATTTTTTTCTCCGTATCCATAATTCGCTTAATGTGATGAGGAGGCAATGGCACACCTTTCGGTTGTTTGCGCGATGTTGTCATCTTCTTAGACTTACGAGAAGAGGAAGAAGACCTAC
>JACCDO012174991.1_pt1 | contig 10379 bp, 3 predicted proteins | sample 7446101 | NCBI WGS metagenome assembly JACCDO01 (sample SAMN15323440, study PRJNA562643) | freshwater metagenome | isolation source: river surface water | place: USA:Blue River Watershed | collected 2017-08-16
CAAAATGAAATGGCCGCGTTTCTGTTTGACCGAAGTCCTCATTATCTTCACTTTTCGAAGACATATTTATGTTTTAATTCTGTTTGATAAATTTATTTGAAATTATTTATATGCATCAACTCCTATCATCTTGGTTGTTGTAGTCCAAAGTCATAAAGACGCTTTTATCTCCACGAAATAACAAATATTTCAAGAAAAAAACTCCATAACACACATATTATGTATGTAAAATCACAAGTCGATCAAATTTCAAAAAATATAATCCTGTGCGCAAGCGATACAAGGCTGTTCTTGAATGCCAAAGGCTCAAATTTTCATGAGCTCAATTTTTCGGGGAGCTCCCTAAGATTGCAAAATTTGTTTCAAAAGCGTTTTTATGACTTCGGACTACAACAACCAAGATGATAGGAGTTGATGCATACAAATAATTTCAAATAAATTTATCAAACAGAATTAAAACCTATAATATGTCTTCGAAAAGTGAAGATAATGAGGACTTCGGTCAAACAGAAACGCGGCCATTTCATTTTGAATCTAGATGCCCTTACATTCTTAGCATGCTTGCGATATGCGCGCCTCTACTTATGATCAGCACACTTTGTCTTGTGCTTTCAGTTCTCTACGCTGTGGAGGAGGTGCGCATGATTCATACGGACAGTCAGGGTGAGCAGCGTCCCTATTGTACCCACAGCTATTACATTCACTTAATTAATGGTTTGTGTAGCAGAGGACAGATTTTTTCGATCAATATACAAGATTCGTGCATTCTATGGTCAGATGACGCTAAATGGCTTGCCAAAGATGCAGAAAATCGATTTAGGTATAATCTCTACGAAAGCCATGCGCAGTTTTTTGCCACTCAAAATAAAACATATGCAATTACGAATCTAGGAAACGAAGCAGGGACTACTTGGCCATTGCTATCAAAACTTGCTATTGTTGCCATTGTAATGTCCATCTTTAACGTTGTTCTGTGCATTGGAGCACTGGACACAGATTTTGTTCATAACAAATTGGACATCGCAGATGTGGATTATTTCGTGTTAGCCACTTCTTTCATTCTAACAGCTTTGACACTTACATTTGACGCATATTTCGTTTTCTGGTCCTATTTCAGCTCTGAAATGACTGCCAATTATTCATGGACTACTAAGGAGTGCGACTTTATAGTCACACCGTCTATCGGTTTTTGGGTGCTTTGCATTGGCAGTATCTTTGGCGCGATCGCGCTATTTGGCATCTTATATTCACTTATATATCTTTACATTTTAGTCGATTACTATGGCTATGGCAGCGATTCTAAAAAGGACGCAGATGCAAAGAAGCCTTCGCCAGATAGCAGTCATGCAGACCAAAACCAACACAAAGAGCTGAAACTCGAAGAATTTGAAGAGAACAGCGTTAATAAACAGGAGCAATTGGGCTTAGCAGCATCAAAGGGAAGTAGATCCCAAACCAAAGTGTTTCCCGCTCCCTTGGAGCCATTGCACATTAGTGCAGCGGGCGATACGAATGGGATGCGCGAAAAACAATTAATCACATCTGTTTCAATTACATCTAGTAAGGTGGAACATGAGTCAAGAAAACATCAGGAACTTACAGACGAAGACATCAGACCTGCAAAAACTACTGTAGATACTTAGAATTATTATACAAATGTAACTGTTTGTAAACAATTTGTTCACTAATATATGCCAATTATCAAGCGGGTGATTCCGTAAGTAGCGAATTAATTGCTGCTTCTAGATTATGCCCGCTGCGCATGAGAGCTTGTCGCGCTCGCTCTGCAGGCACATTCATCATTTGGACCAGCAAATCGATGTTCTCTTCGCTAGGAAGGGTTTCTGATGCCTGATACACAGGTTCTTCACGTAAGGACATTAATAGTGCATTTTGCAGGGCAAGCTCCTCTTCCGTGGGCTCATTCATGAGATCAGACGCTAGAGCATTTCTCAGCTTTGCGACTTGAGGCGAAACATAGCCAAAGCCAGCCATTCCTGTGGCGTCCTTATCTGCGCCGGTCATCCCGCTAATTTGTTGTGTCATTGCAGAAGTTGCTGCAGGTATGCTTGAAGCTTTCATGCCTATTTTTGCTGGAGATGGGTTTGTTCGTGTGCGAATTGGACGCGCAGTATGCTCATCTTCGGAGCTGCTGCCGTCATCTCGACTTTGGTTACCTCTACTAGTGCTCCCACTTCTAATGGCTGTTTGCTGCATAGGTACAAGCGGCGGTATTTGAGAAGGATCTTTTAATTGGGAAGTTCTACCACTGCGTATTTCAGCTCCCGATCCCGAACGTTTTACCTTAGCGCGCTCGGAAGGTGGCGCCGGGGGCAAGGCAAGATTGCCTCTACCCGGTGCAGCACCAGCCGCTCGAGTAGAAGATGCAGACATAGAAGTATCATTATTCGACAAATCTTTGCCGATGTCAGGATTTATATACCCATGTTCTACTAACACCTCGAGACTCTGACTCACAAGCTCGCGGATCTCAGCCCGTTCAGCTGTGTTGGCATGCGCCTCCGAATGCTGCAATTGCGAGATGATGCTGACCATAGCCATCAGTTCTTCATCACTTAGACGCCCACGCGAAAAATCTGCATCACTAGCTAAATCTTGAAAGAGGGATTGCGAGGCATCAGCATTACCGGCACTGTTACCCGCACCAGGTCTTCGCAGATCCCGAGGCAAGGAGCCGTTGGCGCTAAGAGAAGTCATGCCTGTTGGGACGCGGCGACCTTCAGGTTCCTTCCCGCCTAATATGCTATTCAACACAGATTCCTCCATCTCAATACGCTTCGCTCTCACTGATTCTGTCAACTGCGAGATCTGGAACTGACTGGCACGCAATCGCCGTCGAGCCAAGACATCCGACAGCATTTCCACCAAAATTTCCAGCTCTCCTTGCAGTGCATCGTATATAGTTTGCATGTCAGCAAGACGTGCTTGGAGTCTATAAGATCGTCGCTCTATGTAGGTATCAAAAGCGAAGTATGCATAAGCATAAGTACCGCGTAGGAACTGACGTGCCCGTGCCAGCTCATCGAAGCCGGCCAGGAGAAAACTCAAACAACTTGGCCCGTCTGCTCGCCCTAGAATGCGATCTTTATCTTCATTGCCTTCACCTGTTGTGCTAAAGTTCTCTGATGCATATGCCGCATCGGCGTCACTTACTGCGTTGCTGGAACGCTCCTTGCGATATTTACTTTTGGGTTCGTTGTTTCGGTTTTTGGAAGGTGAAAACCAGCGGGACAAAGCATTTGCAGCCTTTGAGACCGTGCTGCTTAAAGATTGCCGAGAAGGAGAATGTGATTGAGATGGAATAGTGCTACTCGCAGAAGCTTCGACATCATGGGGACGTCTGGAGTCGGACTCACTGTCCCTACGCTTGTGTGCGGGCGACCACGAGAACTTGCGATGAACATCCACATTTGCCGGATTTTCCAGTCGGCCTTCATAAAGCCACGGCAGATCGCCATGAGATGTTCTTGCAAGTGAATATTCAATGCGTTGCAAAGTCTCTAAACGCATGGCAAATTCGCGCTGCGCTGAATCTGCATGTGCTGAAAAGCGTGTGTAATGGTGAATAAAGCGTGCCATGCGGCGTCCGCTCAATTGTAAGCGCACTGCCTCAGCTCGGGAAGAGCCCTTTTCAAGGTTGCTCGTGTACTTCATCCAATCTTCACCATCGGCTGACTCTTTCTCGACGAACTTGTTGCACTGAAAGTAGCCGCCCGTGGCGTTGCTGTGCAGCGACCACTTCTCCATACACATCCAGCAGAACTCATGCCTACACTTGCCACAGACCATATGGTTACAGCCTTCATCTTTTTCGATTGGCGTACTGCATCGCGGACATTTCTTGGTATTGGCATGCAGCCACAGATCATTTGCCACTTCTGTCGAACTCCCTTTTTTGGCATTCGGCCTACTGTTCCCCACCGCCCCTGCCAGCTCCGCATTTACCACCTTGCACCACCGATCCCATTCAGCACAAGAGCAGGGTGCATGCCCTTCTTTATTGCATAGGGTACACAATGTATGCCCAGCGGCACAAAATGCAATCTGTGGAAGCGGCTCTAGAGCGTTGCGAGCACGCGGATGCAGCGTCCGGGAACCGGGCAGGAGCAAAGTCAAACCACAACCAGGAGTCTGACAATTCTGACAAGAACGATTGCAATCAACAAAATGAATGATTCGAGCACGTCGAAAGCGGCTAAGTAGACTTCCAGCGATTGCATTTTCTGAAACTTTTGCGGGACTTACATTGACAGGGTCTATCGCATCAACTCGAGACAGCTCAGGTTCCATTAACAGAAATGGAGCCCATTTTTTGTTCAATGTTTCGCCACATTTAAATGCAGGGCATGCCAGACTGGAGTGCCCTTCATCGCGGACTTTGGTAGTGACATGCTGCGACCAGCAGGACACGCAGAACATATGCCCAGCTCTGCAAGTGAGGCCCAATCCATCGCTGCTACGGGCGATACACAACTCATGCTCTTCTTTACCAGACTCGAGGAGTGCGCTTGCTTGCTGCATCGCGATATCAAAGTTTGCTTCGCGCTCCATAGGTTCACAGCATATCATGCACAGCACGCTATCTTTTACTGCAGTGAAGGCGTTTGCATCTGCGATCGCTCGCTCCCCTTCCACGCGAAGCGGCAGCTTCAACGGCTGCGCAACTACCAATGTCTCTAGGTTGCCATCAGAAATCTTATTTATGGAGATGCTATCATTCACTGCAATCACAGAGTTTGTTGCGGCCAACTCCAGCGCTTCGATGCGCATGCTGGCTAGAACAGCGGCAGCCACATCATTTTCAGCGCGCAGACGCACTTCTTCAGCTTTAAGAAGAGCTAAATCTGTGCATGCGTCTAAATCTAACAAGTTTCGTCCTGGAATATCGACATGTGAGGCGGCAGCCAAGATTTCCTTGGAAGGGGCCACGGCTTCCGCAGCCTCCGTGGCATCCTCTGCTCTCTCTGACTCAATGCGTGGAGCCAGAAGCTTCGGAAGGAAAACTTCTGATGAAAGATTGGCCTTCTGCAGCACGATATTGGGGTTGTTGATATACTCTGATAGCAGCGTGTCCATATCCCAGTCATAGGCCGTGAGCAAGGTCTCTGCACGCTCTGGCGACTGTCCAAGGCTTTCAACAGCGGAATCAATAAGCTTGGACATGTAATTCTCCAAGTCATTAATGCCAAAACTGCGGCAGTCTAAACAATATATAGACATTTGGGTCGCTATTGCAGAACGCTGTGCTCGTTCAAACGCTTCCATCCCCTCATCCGCAGGCTGGAACACCAAGGCCAGTTCTAGCATGCTTGAAAGTTGATAGAAGCCACTGCTCTCCGCAAGCTCGCAGCATGTTTTTTGATTTTTGTTAACAATACTTATGATTGCTCCTGCACTTACAAGACCTTGTACTAGTTGAGCCAATCCATTTTCGGCAGCGTAATGTATGGCCGCATTGCCTTCAGCGTCTACTCTGTTCACGCTGAGAGAATCTTTGTTACCAGATTCATTCTCTTGCCCGCGCCAAGACAAAAACATATTCATCATTTCCATACGCGTAGCAAACTGCAATGGCGAACTGCACAATGTATGCAAACATGTCTGCAAGCCTGCATTTAATGTGTTCGGATTACCACCAGCAGCCAAAAACGCAGTACACAACTTTTGCATAGCATGCTCACTAGCTAAATGCATCGGTGTTGTATCTCCTGCTTTCTTAGGGTCATTATTCGGAAAAGGTTCAGATGGATCGATCACAGGCTTTGATTTTTTAGAACGGCCATCACTTGAATCATTTCCTTGCCACAAATTTATAGCCTTCTCTTCATCTTCTTCCGTAATCGCAGCTCTCAGTTTCTTATGATCTGACTTTATTATTCCTATGGTCCCCATCAAATCATTAACATTATTCCGGAGACGGGACAACATTCTCTAGATCTGTTTGATTCCAGGTTACACAAAGGATTTCTACGAAATAATTCTCCCTAGGAGAGCTCGTGATTTAAATAACACAGATTTAGATACTTTCAAGGCGGCAAGCATCAAGACAAATACACTGCACCTACTAAACAGCGCCTCCGAAAAATCCGGATTTCGTAAATTTTGTTCGTCTATTAATTACAGAAAAGGAGATTTTCTTTTCTAGAGATTTCCGAGAGAGAAGGAGGTTCACTTCTCTCCATTCTTCTGTGCCTTTGATTCCTGCAGACATTTTAAAGACATTTTCATCTACTTAGTCGCAATAGTTGAGCACCGATTGCAGAATATCTTAGAGAAACTGCTCCGAACGAATAATTAATTCAAAGGCATTATATGCCGTTACATTGAAGAATTGATGAAATTTCAATAGTGGAGAATTATCCGTGCGCGTACGGGAAAGTCTCCACTATTGAAATTTCATCAATCTTGATGTCCATCCCCATAACCTTTCTCATTGTTGTGTTCTCCAACGAGTCGTTTGCTTTTAACGAAGAGGTTGGTGGGTACAGCAGCGCAAATGATTTTTCTCACGTAGTTGTGTTGTGGTTTGTATTGAGTAGAAAAGGCCGCTTGTGCCCAGATATAAAGTATACGTTAGTCAGGAGGTTTATATAAGATACTAAAAGATGATCAGTCTTTAGCCTAATGTTTTCAAAAAGCAGTCGACCCAAACCCCGAGTGTAAACGTCTGTTTCTCTATTTGCGACTGACGGCGTTGAGTATATGGAATTTTCGGGATTAGAGCTTACGCATATAACATCGTGATCAAGAGCACTAAATCAACTCAATATTTGGCACATTTGCAAGGTGCTGGTGGCAGGACGACCTTTATAGTAGTACGCTGTTATCGATTCTTGACGCCAATATATTGATAAATGTATTGGTCAACCCCAATCAGAAATGCCGACATGAAAGCAGTCCGAAATATATGTCTTGAAATTACTCTATTTGTTCCTAATCAACGAATTTAAGTCGGAAATGTATGTGAATATTTTAAATGTTTGCGCGAATAATATTTGGCAGCTGATATCATATGAATATATATATCACAGTAATTATTATTCCATGGACGCAATACACGTATTATTATTGTACGTAATTAATTAATGAATATAGATAGACTAAACATTGAGCAAAAATTTACCGATCTCCTCAATTTGCGCGACGACAGCTTCGGGCAGCAACTTCAAAAACGAATGTCCTAAATTTCCGAAATCTTTTCTGACAGAGAAATCAAGGAAGTTTTCGTTCGGAGTATACATGACACCTAGCGCCAACAGAATGCTCATAAGAATAAGCAATCTATGAACTTCTGAAGGGAGATTCTCCAATTTATTTCTTTGATACAACGCAATCAGTTGTTGTCCATCAGGCATGCCTGCAAATCCGACGAAGCATCCCCAATAAAAAAAAGTGCCTAATATAAATGTAGCAACAAATGGGGTTGTAACGAGAAATATAAAGAAAAAATACGAGCGTTCGTATCCCAAAAGTGTGGCTAGCGTGGTCACTCCAGCCATGGTGTCAGAATTAATATCCCGCGCGTCATTGGCATGATACATAGCCCAAGCGAGCGATCCGGTGACAAAAGATAAAATATAGGCACTCATTTTCATGCTACCTGTAAGAACTAAAATAGCGAACTGCATTAATATTGGACCGAAACACAGCATTACCGCTACGCCACCCAAAGCCTTATATTTAAGTGTGGTGTACAATACTGTTAAACACAGACCAGCCAGATATAGTTTCCTCAGCGGATAACAAAGCTCATCAACACCGCATGATGACATAGGTGCGAGAAATGGCCACACAGCAACAGCACTTAGCACATAACATACTACAGATAGCAGCACGACATGTGATGCAGGCAACTTTGATTCAACGAGCGTTCTTTCACCCGAATTTTTATTGTCCACACCCTTATAGAAATCAATATAAGTATTCGTTAAATTTCCCCCAGCTTGCATTAATAGGCCCATGAGCAATACACGCACAAATCCTTCGGATTGAAACATGTGCTGTCCGCAGAAAGCTGTTGCCAGCATGACTGTAATTGCAGATATAGACAAGGTGAAGGGCCGAATACTCTTAATATATTCCATGGGTATACGATTTAAACGTAAATTGCTTTAGTAATAGTAAAATTTGGGGATCATCCTTTCGCGTAATCTTTGCATCGTACTAAGCCGAAATAATGGATGTTACATATATAATTATACATATTGAGTCATAGAGATAATTCAATCGAAAGCATCTAATATATATAAATATACAATAAATAATCACTTGTGGCCCTTCCGCTGTTTACTGGCTACAGCATGTCTTTGCATAAGATGCCGTCTATGCCTGACAGGTGAATTATCATCATCTGATAGCTCTTCCTCCACCGATTCATAACCATCTAGTTCGACGTGATGCTCGGGTAATATATGTCCCATATGCACATTCATAGCAGGCGCGAATGCAGCTATTCTTCCACTAGGTTGATTTCCTCTCTGTTTAGGGTTTGCGTCAAACCCGCTTTGAGCAGCTGCCTTTGCAAGAATTTTCTGATCTATTTGCAACTGCCCACTATGCACCCCCTCTCGCTTTAACTTTTCTATCAATTGTTTTCTATGAGCTCTCTCCCGCTCGGCTTCAGGATCTACCCGGAAATCTCGGCTTTCATCATACTGCGTAGATAATGCGTTTTCAACTCCAGCAGGGTTAAAAGCATTAGTTGAGAAGGTCAACTTACTACGGTGGTTATTTGGAGGAGTATGCACCACATTAGAGGTGTTTGGTTTTCCTTTCTGTTCCCACGCACTGACTACAGGACGAGACGTACTTCTCATTGAATCAGAATCCGAGCCTTTGAGAACAGTTGTTGCTTTCAAGAACTCTTCCAAAGGAAGCTGTCCATCTAGGCTTGAAGCCTTTTTGAATTTAGGCACACTGGAATCAGAGTCAGCTGGAGGCGACGAAAGCTTACGTGAGACGACTTTCCTTCGTGAAGGCTGCTGTTCTGCCTGCGAAGTAAGGCCGTCTAGGGATCCGCCTAACGCACCGCGGGTAAGAGGAGGCAGAATATTTTTCACAACTTTCATAATACTCAGAGATACTTTTGCTGTTGAATGTGCCTTTTCTTCTTCTAATTGCCACTGCAATTGATCGACTTGAGGATCCACCAGCGCTTGTCGCTTCTGTTGCTTCAGGCGTTGCTGCTCAAGTAATTCAGTCTCAAAGTCATTCAAAGCTGTGAGACCCACTGCCTCTTTAGGACGAATAAGCAAAGATTGATGATACTTGCTATTGAGTATTGCGGAGCGGGTATCTACATTGACAGGTTCTTCATGCGGATGCTTATGCATCTCAACGCCTGTTTCCGCCGAACCTGCTAGCAGAATTTGCGGAGGTGTTTGTACTATGCTTAATTCTGTAGTCGGATCAAGACGTTTCTTATGCTCATTGCTATTAGGTCTTGACACTTCATGAGCGGGCTTTTTGCTCTGCCTGCTCTGCATCCGGCTGTCTTGTCGATTTTCATGCAGTGTTACGTCTCCGCTTTCTGCAAGGTGAGGCGCGCTGCTGTTCTCCACAAAACCCTTTAGTTCGGTATTTTGTGCAAATTGAAATTCGAATTCGGACTGCTCTAATGGTTCTGATGCATCTCCGAGTGAATCTTTATGCTTGAGATATTGGGAATGAATGTAATGGTCAATTTCGTGCAAACGGAAAGACAGACTCTGAGGGGACTCCGCCTCACCACGCTCGTCTTCTTCAAGATGCACTTGATCCATTTTGGAACGCCAATCAGATGCAGGACGTGATTTCTCAGCGGCTTTGAGACGCGCCATTGTAGCATCAGTGTCGGGAGCTTTCGCCAGTATGGTAGGCTCCTGTTGCTGCTGAGCGAAGAGCTCCTCGCGCTTGCTGGAGACCTTTTTATACGCCTGAACAAGCTCACTTTGGCTACGAGCAGGTCGTGGTGGAGGCTCAAAAACATTCTTCACAGAAATAGATTGATTTTGCAATACTGATTTCCTGAATTTATCGATTTGCTTTTGAGAGGACTTGGTATTTTTCTTGTTTCCTGACGCAGAATTGTCTGCAGAATGGGCCTTACTGTGCCTGAATTGAGGAGGATCTGCAAGTGGATCATCATCTTCAGCATCATCAATTTTGTTCATTGCTATTCGATCAGTTTTAGTAAATTCACGAACAGGAACTTTATGAGTTTTGTCAAATGGGTCCAGAACGCGATCCTCTTGGGCAGCTTGCTCTGCCCGCAAACGGCGTCCTTCGTCCAGAGCTTTTTGCAAAGCAACGCGCATTTCATCACGCTCCCGCTCGGTTTCTACCAACAAATCTGCCATGTCTTTCAACATCTGATACTG
>JACCDO010141375.1_pt1 | contig 10378 bp, 10 predicted proteins | sample 7446101 | NCBI WGS metagenome assembly JACCDO01 (sample SAMN15323440, study PRJNA562643) | freshwater metagenome | isolation source: river surface water | place: USA:Blue River Watershed | collected 2017-08-16
CGATGGAGTCCTTGAGCCGCATGAGCAAATCGTTCATGGACGACACCAGCGGCGCCACTTCGGTGGGCACGGAACTGGCGTCCAGCGGGCTGAGGTCATCGGGCTTGCGGTGACGAATGCGCGCCTCCAGGCGGCTCAAGGGCTTGATGCCCCGGATGAGCGCGAGCCATACCAGCAGCACGGCCAGCGGCAGGATGAAAAACTGGGGCAGCATCACGCCCTTGATGATCTCGGTGGCCAGCACGGAGCGCTTTTCCAGCGTCTCGGCCACTTGCACCAGGCTGTGCATGGGCGAGAGCGGATCGGGCTGCACCCAGATGTAGGCCACGCGCACCACATTGCCATTGAGGCGGTCGTCGCGCAGGCGTACGGTGCCCACCGTCATGGCTTCGCTTTCGTCAGGCAAGGGCAGGCTGGGCTCGCCGCTGAGCAGCTCACCCCGGTTGCCCAGGACCTGATAAAAAATCATGTCCACATCGTCAGCGCGCAGGATCTCGCGCGCGGGCAGGGGCAGGTTGAGCACCAGTTGGCTTTGCTCCACCCGCACAAGTTGAGCCAAGGCCAAGGCGTTGTATTCCAGGGCGCGATCAAACGGCTTGCCCGCAATGCTTTGCGCCACCAGCCATGTGAGCACCAGGCTCACGGGCCACACGAGCAGCAGCGGGGTGAGCATCCAGTCCAGGATCTCACCAAACAAGGACCGCTGGTCTTTGTTGGAGGCGGAGTCGGTCATGCGCGAGGACAGCGAACCAGGCCGGGCGCTCAGCCGGGGATCTTTTCGAGACAGTAGCCCAGGCCGCGCACCGTGGCGATGCGGATGGGACCTTTTTCGATCTTTTTGCGCAGGCGATGGATGTAGACCTCGATGGCGTTGTTGCTCACCTCTTCGCCCCATTCGCACAGGCGCTCCACGAGCTGATCCTTGCTCACCAGGCGCCCTGAGCGTTGCAACAGCACCTCGAGCAAGCCCAGCTCCCGCGCCGAGAGTTCGACCATGCGGCCATCGATGGTGGCCACACGCCCAGTCTGGTCGTAGACCAGCGGGCCGTGCTTGATGGTGTTGCTTGAGCTGCCCATGCCGCGTCGCGTGAGCGCCCGCACGCGCGCTTCGAGCTCTTGCAGGGAAAAGGGCTTGGCCATGTAGTCGTCGGCACCCAGGTCCAGGCCCTTGACGCGCTCTTCGACGCCATCGGCGGCGGTGAGGATGAGCACGGGCAGCGCATTGCCCCGGTCACGCAGGCGCTTGAGGACTTCGAGGCCATGCATGCGCGGCAGCCCCAGATCCAGGATCAGCAAGTCAAATTCAGCCGAGGTCATGAGGGCAGCATCGGCCTCGGTGCCCGAGGCCACGTGGTCTACTGCTGCGCCCGACGCGCGCAAGGTGCGCAACAGCCCATCTGCCAAAACCTGGTCGTCTTCAGCAATCAGGATGCGCATGGTGAATTCCCCTCTGTGTGGCCTTGAAAAAGACGCGGTCTTGTCTGGGACATTCTAGGCGCGCAGGGGGGGATGAAGCACCGTTCAAACCCCAATCAGGTCTGCACATAACTCTCCAGCCCCATCTGCACCACCCAGGCCACTTGCTCGCCCACGGCCTCGCGAAATTCGGCGCTGGCTTGCGCCACGGCCCGCTCAAAGGCCTGCAACCACTGCAAGCCGGCCGCGGTGAACACGATGCGCCGCGCACGCGAGTCGGCGGGGTCGCTGTCGCGTTGCACCAAGCCCCAGGCTTCACATTGCTTGACCAAGTCGCCCATGGCCTGCTTGCTCATGCCGGCGGACTCGGCCAGGTCGGTCAGGCGCGCACCCTCATGCGGCAAATGCCGGGTGATGTGGATGTGGGCGGCGCTCACCTGGCCGCGTGCGGCGAGGTTGGACAAGGCCAGTGGGACGTCCACCGAATGCGCCATGAGGTAGAGCACCCGGTCGTCAAAGCGGCGCAAGGCCTCGCCCAGGAGCCGCCCCAGGTGGGCTTCGCGCCAGTCGGCCGGGCTGGGTGAGGGGGTGAGATGGGGCATGCCTAGATAGTAAGGCAAACTGACCATAAAACACCTTGTTTTCGTTTTATTCCACGTTACAGTCCTGTTCATTCATCCAGTCCTGCACTGGATGCAGATTCAAAAAATTGTCTAACCCTCTGATTCAAAAGGACTCATCATGGACGCAGCTGTCAAATCCGCCAACACCGAAAAAGCCAAAGCCTTGCAGGCCGCCCTGGCACAAATCGAGAAACAGTTCGGCAAGGGCACCATCATGCGCCTGCGCGAAGGCGAGGCCATCGAAGACATCTCGGTGGTCTCCACCGGCTCCCTGGGCCTGGACATCGCCTTGGGCGTGGGCGGTCTGCCCCGTGGCCGCGTGATCGAGATTTACGGCCCGGAGTCCTCTGGCAAGACCACGCTGACCCTGCAAGTCATCTCCGAAATGCAAAGGATCGGAGGCACCTGCGCCTTTGTGGATGCCGAGCATGCGCTCGATGTGCAGTACGCCCAAAAGCTGGGCGTGAATTTGCAAGACCTGCTCATTTCCCAACCCGACACCGGCGAGCAGGCGCTGGAGATCGTTGACAGCCTGGTGCGCTCCGGCGCCGTGGACCTCATCGTGATTGACTCCGTGGCCGCCCTCACCCCCAAGGCCGAACTCGAAGGCGACATGGGCGACTCCCTGCCCGGTTTGCAAGCGCGCCTCATGAGCCAAGCGCTGCGCAAGCTCACCGCGACCATCAAGAAAACCAACTGCACGGTCATCTTCATCAACCAGATCCGCATGAAGATCGGTGTGATGTTTGGCAGCCCCGAGACCACCACCGGCGGCAATGCGCTCAAGTTCTATGCCTCGGTTCGCATCGACATCCGTCGCACCGGCACGATCAAAAAAGGCGACGAAGCCATCGGCAATGAAACCAAGGTCAAGGTGGTCAAAAACAAGGTGGCACCTCCGTTCAAGACGGCCGAATTCGACATCCTTTTTGGCGAAGGCATCTCGCGCGAAGGCGAAGTCATCGACATGGGGGTCAATGCCCGCATCGTCGACAAATCCGGTGCCTGGTACGCCTACAACGGCGAAAAAATCGGCCAAGGTCGTGACAATGCTCGGGAGTTTTTGCGCGAGAACCCCCAGCTGGCCGCCGAGATCGAAAACAAGGTGCGCGAGGCCGTGGGCGTGCGCGCACTCAATGCCACCGTGGACGACGAGCTCCACATGGATGACGAAGGCGACGAGGCTTGACCCCAACGCCGGTCAGTCTCAAGGGGCGGGCCTTGCGCCTGCTCAGCCAGCGGGATCACACCCGAGCCGAGCTCGAACGCAAGCTCGGTCCGCTGGAGACGCAACCCGGCGAGCTGGCCGGGGTGCTCGATGAACTCGAGCGCAAGGGCTTCATCCATGAACAACGGGTGGTTGAGTCCCACCTCAATCGGCGCGCCACCAAACTGGGAGCCAGCCGGTTGCGCCAGGAGCTGCTGGCCAAAGGGGTGAGCCCACAAGCCGTGCAAGAGGCCCTGAGCACGCTCGGGGGCAGCGAGACCCAGCGTGCGCAAGACGTGTGGGCGCGCAAATTCGGCCAGCCGCCCGCCACCCCCCAAGACCGGGCCAAGCACGCCCGCTTCCTCATGAGCCGGGGGTTTTCTGCCGAGGTCGTCAAACGCGTGCTGCAGGCCGCTCACCATCGCGACGAATGACGCTGGGCGTGGGCTTGGCCAGCGTCCAAGCCCTTGCCATGGGCGGTTTGTCACGGAATCGTCACAAATGCTGGATAGGGTAGAGGCTGTCGCAACCTGATTGCGAAGTCATCCTGTTCATCACAAAGGACTGTTCATGCGTGCTTCCACCCTCCAACGTCTTTTTTGCGCCGCTGCCCTGGCGCTGGGCTTGAACGCCTCGGCTGCCGAAATCACCGGCGCAGGCGCGACCTTCCCCTACCCCATCTACGCCAAGTGGGCTGAGGCCTACAAGAAAGAAACCGGCGTAGGCCTCAATTACCAGTCGATTGGTTCCTCCGGTGGGGTCAAGCAGATCCGCACCAAAACCGTGGCCTTTGGCGCTTCGGATGCCCCGCTCAGTGCAGATGACCTCAACAAGGACGGCATGGTGCAGTTCCCCGCCATCATTGGCGGCACGGTCCCGGTCTACAACCTCGAGGGCATTGCCCCCGGCGCCATCAAGATCACGGGCGAGGTGCTGGCCGAGGTGTTCATGGGCACCATCACCAAGTGGAACGACCCCAAAATCGTGGCCCTCAATGCCGGCGTGAAGCTGCCTGACCTGGCCATCACGGTGGTGCACCGCGCCGATGGCTCTGGCACCACCTTCAACTTCACCGACTACCTCTCATCGGTGAGCAAGGCCTGGGCTGACAGCGTTGGCAAAGGCGCCGCGGTCAAATGGCCTGCCGCATCATCGATGGGCGGCAAAGGCAACGAAGGTGTGGCGGCCAATGTCATGCGCATCAAGGGCGCAGTGGGTTATGTGGAATATGCCTACACCAAGAAAAACAACATGCCCTACATGATGATCATGAACAAGGACGGCAAGTACGTTGGCCCTGACGACAAAACCTTTGAAGCCGCCGCAGCGGGTGCAGACTGGTTCTCGGTGCCGGGCATGGGCTTGTCCATCGTCAATCAAAAGGGCGCCCAAAGCTGGCCCATCACCACGGCCTCGTTCATCCTGATGTACAAAAACCCAGCCGACAAGGCAACCTCCAACGAGGTGCTCAAGTTTTTTGACTGGTCCTTCAAGAACGGCAAGAAAATGGCCATCGATCTGGATTACGTGCCCCTGCCTGATTCATTGACCAAACAAATCCGGGAAAAGGTCTGGTCCCAGATCAAATGAGCAAAGCCAGAGAGAATCCAGGTTTTGATGATGTCGACCAGCCTTGACATGCCAACCCCATTGATCGAGTCCCCCCAAGCCGCCAGCGTGGACAAGTCCAGGCAGGCGGTGTCGCGTCGCCAGCGCATCCAGGATTTCTTCTTTCACAAGATCACCTGGTTTTTCTCGATGCTGGTGTTGGTGGCGCTCATTGGGATCTTGGTGTCGCTGCTGGCCAATGCCTGGCCGACGTTCAGCCGCTTTGGCTGGGAATTCATCTGGCGGGTGGAATGGGACGTGGCCAACGAAGAGTTTGGCGCGGCCATTGCCATCGTGGGCACGCTCATCAGCGCTGCCATCGCCCTGGTGATTGCCGTGCCCCTGTCCTTTGGCATTGCGGTCTTCCTCACCGAGACCTGTCCGGTGTGGCTGCGCCGCCCCATGGGCACGGCGGTGGAGTTGCTCGCGGCAGTGCCCTCCATCATTTACGGCATGTTTGGCTTGTTCATTTTTGCGCCGCTCTTTGCCGACTATGGCCAGCCAGCCTTGCAGTCCACGCTGGGTCAAATGCCCTTGATTGGCCCCTTGTTTGGTGGCGCGATGAACGGCATTGGCATGCTGGCGGCGGGGCTGATCCTGTCGTTCATGGTCTTGCCCTTCATCACCGCTGTGATGCGCGATGTGTTTGCCATCGTCCCGCCGGTGCTGCGCGAATCGGCCTATGGCCTGGGCTGCACCACCTGGGAGGTGGTGCGCAACATCGTGTTGCCCTACACCCAAAAAGGGGTGATCGGCGGCATCATGCTGGGCTTGGGTCGCGCGCTGGGTGAAACCATGGCCGTGACCTTTGTGATTGGCAACTCCAACCGCTTGTCGGCCTCGCTGTTTGCACCGGGCACGTCCATCGCCTCGACCTTGGCCAATGAATTTGGCGAAGCCCAGGACTTTCACATCTCCACCCTTTTTGCGCTGGGCTTGCTGCTCTTTGTGATCACCTTTGTGGTGCTGTCCGCCGCCAAGATCATGATCGTGCGCGCCGAGCGCGCCAAGGGGCTCAAGACATGAACCTTGCCCTGTATCGCAAGCGTCAACTCATCAATCGACTGGGGCTGACCCTCTCCATGCTGGCCATGGCCTTGGGCTTGTTTGTGCTGCTGTGGATTTTGTTCGTGCTCTTTAAAAACGGGCTCTCTGCGCTGGACTGGAACCTCTTCACGCAAAGCACACCCGCACCGGGCACAGATGGCGGGGGCTTGCTCAACGCCATCGTGGGCAGCGCCCTGATGGTGGGCTTTACTGCCCTCATCAGCACGCCCATTGGCATCCTCGCCGGGATCTACCTTGCCGAATATGGCGATCAAAGCCGCATGGCCAGCATCACGCGATTCGTGACCGACATCATGTTGTCAGCCCCATCCATCGTGCTGGGTCTGTTTGTGTATGCGCTGGTGGTCGCACACCTGGGCCATTTCTCAGGCTGGGCGGGCACGCTGGCCTTGTCCCTGATTGCGGTACCGGTGGTGGTGCGCACCACCGAGAACATGCTCAGGTTGGTGCCGGGCAGTTTGCGGGAAGCGGCGTTTGCACTGGGTGCGCCCCGCTGGAAGGTGGCGACCATGGTCACCTTGCGTGCGGCCAGAGCCGGTGTGATCACGGGGCTGCTGCTGGCCCTGGCGCGCATCAGCGGAGAAACAGCGCCGTTGCTGTTCACGGCACTCAACAATCAGTTTTTCTCGGTCAACATGTCGGGTCCCATGGCCAACCTGCCCGTGGTGATTTTCCAGTTCGCCATGTCACCCTATGACAATTGGGTGCGACTGGCCTGGGGCGGTGCTTTGCTCATCACCCTCACGGTGTTGACCCTCAACATCATTGCGCGCGTGCTGTTTCGCGACAAGGCCAAGGCTTAAAGGATTTCCATGTCGATTTCGCAACCCCTTTCCGCATCTGAAGCAACCCGCCACCCGGCTGTGCCCAATGCCATCGAGGTGCGCGGGCTGAATTTCTTTTATGGGCAATTCCAGGGGCTCAAGAACATCCACCTCGACATTGCCGAGCACAAAGTCACGGCCTTCATTGGTCCCTCGGGTTGCGGCAAATCGACCTTGTTGCGCACTTTCAACCGCATGTACAGCCTCTACCCCGGCCAGCGGGCAGAGGGACAGATCAGCCTCTATGGCAAAGACATTTTGTCGCCCCGCCAGGACTTGAATTTGCTGCGCGCGCAAGTGGGCATGGTGTTTCAAAAGCCCACGCCTTTTCCCATGTCCATCTACGACAACATCGCCTTTGGCGTGCGCCTGTATGAAAACCTCAGCCGCTCGGACATGGATGACCGCGTGGAATGGGCCTTGACCAAGGCCGCCATCTGGGAAGAGGTCAAGGACAAGCTGGGCCAAAGCGGTTTGTCGCTCTCCGGTGGGCAGCAGCAGCGTTTGTGCATTGCGCGCACCGTGGCGGTCAAGCCCAAGGTCATCTTGCTCGATGAGCCCACCTCGGCGCTGGATCCCATCTCCACCGCCAAAGTCGAAGAGCTGATGCATGAACTCAAAAGCGACTACACCGTCGCCATCGTGACGCACAACATGCAGCAAGCGGCGCGCGTCTCCGATTTCACCGCCTACATGTATTTGGGGGAGCTGGTGGAATTTGGTCGCACCGACGAGCTGTTCCTCAAGCCTCAGCGCAAGGAAACCGAGGACTACATCACCGGCCGATTTGGCTGAGCATCAGGTTGAGGTTTTGTACGGCTGCGCCGCTAGCGCCTTTGCCCAGGTTGTCCAGGCGCGCAATCACCACCGCATGGCGCTGGGCCTCGTTGGCAAAAACGCGCAACTCCATGGTGTCTGAACCTGCCAGGGCGGTGGCATCGAGCTTGAAGTCCTCGGTGGGGGGCAGCACTTTGACCCAGGGCGTGGCGGCCTCATTGGTCCTGGCGTAGTGGGCCACCAGGGCATCGTGCAGATCGCTCGCGCGCGGCTTGCCGGGGAGCTGATCCAGGTGCAGGGGCAGGTGAACCAGCATGCCTTGAGCGAACTGACCAACCGCTGGGATGAACAAGGGCCTGGCCTTGAGGCCGCTGTGGGCCATGATTTCTGGCACATGCTTGTGGGTCAGCGCCAGCGCATAGTCCTCATGGGGTGCGCCCTGGCCCGACCCGTAGGCTTCAATCATGCTGCGCCCGCCGCCGCTGTAGCCGCTCACGCTGGGCAGGCTCACGCCAAAGTCGGCCGGGATCAATCCGGCATCGACCAAGGGGCGCAACATGGCCACGGCCCCAGTGGCATAGCAACCGGGGTTGGACACGCGCGCTGCGCGGGCAATGGCTTCGCGCTGGCCAGCCGTGAGCTCGGCAAAGCCATACACCCAATCGGCGTGGATTCTGTGGGCGGTGGAGGCATCAATGAGGCGCGGACGCTGCCCCTGGGGGAGGGCGGCCACCATGGCGGCCGATTCACGGGCGGCATCGTCGTGCAAACACAAGATCACCACATCGGCCTGGGCCATGAGGTCGCGCTTGGCCTCGGGGTCTTTGCGCCGGGCAGGATCGATGCGCAGCAACTCGATGCCGCTTTGCCCGGCCAGCCGTTCACGGATTTGCAAACCCGTGGTGCCAGCCTCGCCGTCGATGAATACATTGGCCATGGGAAATTTGTCAGTTTGAGTGCAGGTTCGTGTTTACCCTCATGATACATTTCTCGCCGGAATTGCCAATGGCAAGCCTGAGGGCGCGGCAGCGCATGCGATCCAACATCGACTCATCGCTTCAGAAGAGAAACAACCCATGAAGATTCACGAGTACCAAGGCAAGGAAATCTTGCGTCATTTTGGCGTGCCAGTTCCCCGTGGCATTGCAGCGTTCACAGTTCAAGAAGCCGTTGAGGCGGCGCAAAAGCTGGGCGGGCCGGTTTGGGTGGTCAAGGCCCAAATTCACGCAGGCGGACGTGGCAAGGGCGGCGGTGTGAAGGTGGCCAAGTCGGTGGACGAGGTCAAGCAGCTGTCCGGACAAATCCTGGGCATGCAGCTCAAGACCCATCAGACGGGTCCTGCTGGCCAAAAGGTGCGTCGCCTCTACATCGAAGAAGGCGCGGACATCAAGAAAGAGTATTACGCCTCCATCGTGACCGACCGCGCCAGCCAGAAAGTGGCCCTCATCGCCTCAAGTGAAGGCGGTATGGACATTGAAGAAGTGGCGCACAAGACGCCCGAAAAAATCATCACCGAGCTGATCGACCCCCTCACCGGGCTGAGCCAAGCGCAAGCCCTCAAGGTTGCTCAAGGCGTTGGCCTTGCCGGCCATTCGGCTGAGCAGGCGGCCGATGTCTTCCAAAAGCTCTACACCTGTTACATGCAAACCGATGCCTCGCTGGTGGAGATCAACCCCCTCAACTGCGACAGCAAGGGCAACATCATTGCCCTGGATGCGAAATTCAATTTCGATTCCAACGCCCTCTTCCGTCACCCCGACATCGTGGCTTTGCGCGATCTGGATGAAGAAGATCCTGCCGAGATCGAGGCCTCCAAGTTTGACCTGGCCTACATCAGCCTGGACGGCAACATCGGCTGCCTGGTCAATGGCGCAGGCCTGGCCATGGCCACCATGGACACCATCAAACTCTTTGGTGCCGAGCCGGCCAACTTCCTTGACGTGGGCGGCGGCGCCACCCCCGAGAAGGTCACCGAAGCCTTCAAGATCATGCTCAAGAACCCCAAGGTCAAGGCCATTTTGGTCAACATCTTTGGCGGCATCATGCGTTGCGACACCATCGCAACGGGCGTGATCACCGCTTGCAAAGCGGTCAACCTCAGTGTGCCCCTGGTGGTGCGCATGAAGGGCACCAACGAAGAGTTGGGCAAAAAATTGTTGGCCGAATCTGGTCTGCCCATCATTGCCGCTGACACCATGGCCGAAGCCGCCACCAAAATTGTGGCTGCCGTTCAATAAATGACTTTGTGGGACCACGCCTCGGCGCTGTCCCCAACTGATTAGGAAAACCCATGTCCATCTACATCAACAAAGACACCAAAGTCATCACCCAGGGTATCACCGGCAAAACCGGTCAATTCCACACTGAAAAGTGCCAGGAATACGCGAACGGCAAGAACTGCTTCGTTGCCGGCGTGAACCCCAAGAAGGCGGGCGAGTCCATCTTCAACATCCCGATCTACGCTTCCGTCAAGGAAGCCGCCAAGCAAACGGGTGCGACCGTTTCCGTGATCTACGTGCCCCCAGCAGGCGCCGCTGCTGCCATCTGGGAAGCGGTGGAAGCCGACTTGGACTTGGCGATCTGCATCACCGAAGGCATTCCCGTGAAGGACATGCTGGAAGTGCGCAACAAGATGAAGGCCAAGGAAGCGGCCGGCGGCAAGAAGACGCTGCTGCTGGGCCCGAACTGCCCGGGCCTGATCACGCCCGAGGAAATCAAGATCGGCATCATGCCGGGCCACATCCACCTCAAGGGCCGCATCGGCGTGGTAAGCCGCTCGGGCACGCTGACCTACGAGGCGGTGGCGCAGCTCACCGAGATCGGGCTGGGCCAGAGCAGCGCGGTCGGCATCGGCG
>JACCDO011448012.1_pt1 | contig 10378 bp, 9 predicted proteins | sample 7446101 | NCBI WGS metagenome assembly JACCDO01 (sample SAMN15323440, study PRJNA562643) | freshwater metagenome | isolation source: river surface water | place: USA:Blue River Watershed | collected 2017-08-16
ATCGTGACTATGTGGCTGCTGAGGCTGCACGGGCACAGCTTTCCGCAAACGAGGAAGCAGCGCATGCGGTGCAAAAATCCTTATTGCAAATAAATAAAAATGATCCTCGGTTTAATATCGAACAGATCTATAAGCCCGCAGATAATGCGGGAGGCGACTGGTTGAGTACGCTCTACGATGATGTTCGGGATCGACTCTATCTTTTCTTGGGCGATGTGACAGGGCATGGGATGCCGTCTGCTCTTGTGACGGCGGCAGCAGCGGGCGCCGCAGCAAGCGCGGTTTTACGAACCAAGCAAACGTCGACGCATATTTTATCTGACGATGTGAAAGGTATTGCTTTAGATATTCATGCAGCAGTTGAATTTGCGGGGCAACCAACGGGACGGATGATGACTATGGCTATTGTGGGGATTGACTTAACCACTAGGGAAGCTTGTTACGTTAATGCGGGACATCCCGCTGTCTGGGTGTCCCGGCAAAGTGGTCACGTCGAAAGTCTCCTTCTAGGGGGGAACCCCATGGGCTTTGGCAGTGAGGCAAGCTTTGGCGTCACGACTTTCAAGCTTGAGTTTGGTGATCGGCTCTTGCTTTATAGTGATGGACTTACTTCTAACCTTGACCTAGCTGGGAAAAGGCTGCGGGTCTCGTCCCTAAAAGAGGCTCTTGTTAAGGAGTCTTCTTTAAGCAGGGTGGTCGATGAATTTTCTGGCAGGATAGCCGACTTCGAGCGTGATGCTGATACGGATGACGTGGCATGCTTGTTCTTTGAAATCCGTATGCAGAAGTAACTTGCTGAAATTAAATGCATTTGTTTCGACCAAGGTGAAATATTCCGCTAGACTTTATGGTGATTTTAACGTACAGTGAGCGGGCTTTTTATCAGACTTTCCCAACACCTCACCGGTAAGATTACAGGAAACCTATGTCTAGTTTACTTCGCAACATTTGTATTATCGCCCACGTCGACCATGGTAAGACCACGTTAGTGGACTTTTTGCTAAAACAAGCTGGGACTTTTCAAGCCCATGAGACTGTAGCTGAGAGAGTGATGGATTCTGATTCCCAAGAACGTGAAAGGGGAATCACGATTTCGGCAAAAAATGCGTCGTTTCGCCTGGGTGACGTGAAGGTGAACGTTGTTGACACCCCTGGGCATGCTGACTTTGGGGGTGAGGTTGAGCGGATTATGGATATGGTTGACGGAGCAATTTTGCTTGTTGATGCCGTAGAGGGGCCGCTGCCGCAGACTAGGTTCGTATTGCAAAAGGCAATTGCTAAGAACCTTAAAATTGTACTTTGTATCAATAAAGTAGACCGTCCAGAAGCCATAGGAACCAATCTCATCTCTGAATGTGTTGATAAGGCTTTTGATTTATTTGTAGAGTTGGGAGCTTCCGACGAGCAATGTAATTTCCCTATTATTTACGCCTGTGCACGGCAGGGCTGGTGTACGGCACATCTTGAAGAGGTTCCTACCTTAATTGAAGGTGGAGGCAGCAGAAGTTTAAAGCCTCTCTATGATGCTATTTTAGATATTCCCTCTCCTGAGCGTGACTACCAGGCCGACATGCAGCTGCTAGTTTCAAATATTGCTTACTCTGACTACCTTGGCTCACTAGGGCTCGGTCGAGTGTTTTCGGGGCGTGTGGCTAAAGGCCAAGATTTAATTCGCCATGGTATTAGCGAGTCAGGACAGCCCGTTACGAAGAAGTTTCAGGTATCTCGTCTTCTATCGTATGAAGGCATGAAACAGGTTGAGGTGGATGAAATTCTTGCGGGTGATATCGGGCTTATTGCTGGATGTGAGGTTCTTGAAATTGGCGATACCTTAAGCAGTGTTACTGCTGGCCCCCTTCCACGGATTAAGGTGGAAGAACCTACCATGAGGATGATTTTTTCCATTAATACAACCCCTAACTCTGGGAAAGAAGGAAAAGCTATTCAGTCTCGCGAGCTAAGGCAGAGACTCCTTAACGAGGTTCGAGGAAACGTAGCACTGCGCCTTGAAGATACAGAAGTGCCGGATCAGTATTATATGTTAGGGCGGGGAGAACTTCAGTTTGGTATTTTAATCGAGAAAATGCGTCGGGAGGGCCTAGAGTTTATGGTTGGGCGCCCGAACGTGTTAATGAAGACTGAAAATGGTGTACGCCTTGAGCCTATTGAAAAACTAACATTAGACTTGCCTGAGTCTTGCTCAGGAGAGGTCACTAAGATGTATCAGCAGCGTAAGGGCGTACTTGTATCTTACGATGCACTACCTTTGACCGGAAATGAAGAACAGAGAGTGCGGTTAGTGTTTGAAATTCCTACGCGCGGTATTCTTGGTACGAACTCCATGTATAAAACCGCGACACGTGGCTCAGGGCTTATCAGCTCTGAGCCCACTGGTTATAAAGAATATGTGGGAACCATATTCCACCGCCAAACTGGAAGCTTAATTGCTGACCGTTCAGGTAAGACCACGGAGTATGCATTAGCCTCAGTTCAGGAGAGGGGTGTGCTCTTTATCGGTGAAGGTGTTGATGTTTACGAGGGCATGATTATTGGTGAATGCGCTAAGGAGAATGATCTTAACGTCAATCCAGTTAAACCCAAAAAACTTACCAACATTCGTACTACTAGCTCTGATGGACTGACAAATCTCTACGGCATTAAGAAAATGAGTTTAGAGAAGTGTATTGAGTGGATTGATGATGATGAGTGGATTGAAGTTACTCCGAAGTCAGTAAGGTTGCGCAAGAAAGTGCTCGCAGCAAATATGCGCAGCATTAGAAAATCGGATAAAGTTTAATATCTATTGATGGCGAGTCCTGCTTCACGGCAGTGACTCGCCTTTTTTATTTGTTTTAATTGATATATAAATCCCCTGCTGGATTTGCCAGTTCGCTTCTAGATCACAGATCTACCGCTTGGCTTGCTTTGGTAATCGATAAGCCGCGGGGTTTGTCACCAATTACTTGTGTTTTAACCGATTTAAGTTTCGGGAACTCATTTAAAAGCCTTATTTCAACGGTGCTGCCAGCAAGCGGCTTTTGACATTTATAGGAGAGCTTAATTTCGATATCGCTATGACTACTATGTTTCTCTTGCTCAATTTCTAAGCTACCTTGCTCCTTGGTGCATCCGAGTTCTGGCTTAAGCACTACGAGACGATCTATTTTAGCTTGAGCCTCTGCGACTGCCCGCTTTTCTTTTTCGGTTTTTGCAGTATGCTCGAATCCTACGATGGACTCAGCAGGAGACTCAAGTTCAAGTGAAAGAGAGTTGCCTTCAGACACAATGGATAGAGCGGCATGCCCGTGGTCATGTGCTTTGTGCCGGCTACCGGCAAAGGCGTTATATGAAACAAATATGCTTAGAATTAGTATGATTTGTTTAATAGTCATTTAAAATTTCCCCATCAAATTAGTGTATTTCATCCCACAGCTTGTCAACCATGTCAAGATCCTGGTAGGGTAGGGCAACGCTATCAAATAGCCTTGCGGGGGTCCTATGCATCATTTGCTACCAGGTATCCATAAATTTGCGGAAAGAGTTTTTCCAAAGCAACAAAAGTTGTTTGAAGCACTTTCCGTGGGGCAAAAGCCACATACACTCTTTATTACCTGTTCTGACTCAAGAATTGACCCCAACCTAGTCCTGCAAACAAAGCCTGGTGAGGTGTTTATTGTCCGTAATGCTGGGAATATTATCCCCCCATTTGGAACCTCTTCAGGGGGTGAAGAAGCTGCCATAGAATTTGCAATTGAAGGCTTAGGTATCAGCAATATCGTCATATGTGGTCATTCCCAGTGTGGAGCTATGGCAGGGCTAAACAATATTGATGGTCTTGATCCTCTCCCCGCGCTTAGGCGATGGTTAACTTATGCTAGTTCGACGAAGATGCGCTGTAGCGCGTTAGGGTGTGAGGGTGATTTAAATCGCGTGGTCGAAGAAAATGTATTAGTTCAAGCTGACCATTTAAAAACTTACCCCGCAGTATCCACAGCCCTAAGGCTACGTAAAATCCAAATTTTTGGGTGGGTCTATCGGTTTGAAACGGGAGAGGTAGAAGTCTACTGCCCCACAGAAAATAAATATATTAGATCTACTGATTTACCTCCCGCAGATGAGGACAAAGCTTCACCGTATGCTCTCTAGAAGTTGAGTGCTAATGGTAAAGGTTTCTCTCTTTATTTCACTGAAATGCCACGAGGCGCAGTTGCGGGCAAAGTAGCCGGCAAGGCGCTGCGCTAAGTGAGAGGATTCACTGAGCCCGCGTGGGGAAACTTCGGCATTGATGAGAGTTAAGTTCTTTTCTTTATCAAAGGAGAAGTTAAAGGCATAGGTTTCATCTTTAATGAGCTTATGCTCAGTAATCGTCCCTGAAACTATGAGAGTTGAAGGCGATTCAGTGATGGTCACTGGGGCAATGTACCACTTGCGAAGATGAAATATAAACTCATAGCCTTCACCATGCAGGACATAGCGTAAGGCTTCAAGGTGTTGGTCGCGACTGGAACCTAAGGCAAACTGAGCTCCTATTGCGAGATCTAATTCTCGTTTAAGTTGATCACGTACTTTTTCAGCAAAGGTGACTTTGCAGCGTTCCTCGAGATATTTTAAAGAGTCACCTATAATGACTTGCTGGGGTTCACTGATAGCGGAGACTTCTATATTTTGACTGACACCCTTCGAAGTGCTTACTGATACAAGGGACAGTTCGCCACTCCCTTCTAGGGAGGCCCCCATTTCAAAGCTACAGCGCGCATAAAACTCTTCGCCCGGGGCAACCTCTAGGGTTCCGTTTCCGTCCCTAAAAATCTTGGTATTTTCGTCTATAAGCTGCTTTTGAAGAACAAGGGTTCCACTAGATTCATAGCGTAGGCGGGCGTTTGCTTTGACGCCTGAGCCAAAACCATCCCATCCAAGCTTAAGGGCTAAATCACCGTTAAAATCCTGGTACTGCTTTTTTTCGCTAACAAAGTTAAGTACGCCTTGGCGTGAGAGTAATCTACGTAGAGACTCATTGTGATTGGATGACAGAGAGGATTGTTCTTTGCCTCCGCATGCGGCAAGGAAAAAAACAGCCATAAAAAAGTATTTCATTTTGACTCTCGATATCGACATTTATGGTTCATTTTGGTAGTACCAGCGATTTCAGCGGAAGTCTACGGACTACCTGTTAGGAGAATAGAAATGATTTATAAAAATATTGTAAAGGCTTTGGTTGTTTTAAGCGTTGTTTTTGCCAGGCAAAGCTATGGCGCGTGTTCGCATTGGAGTGAAAATCCAAATATTTTAGATAGGTTAGAGGTTGATGGGCTGTGTGTCGTTACAGGGCATCCCAAAGATGCCGACGTGTTGTATTATTCAAAAAATCCTAAGGCAAAATTTTGGATTTCCTCTCCCTGTCTTAGCGAAGCAAGCCGCTCCACGTTCCACCTTGCATTGATATTATCACCCGCTGACTTTGAACTTTCGACCTTTACAAGTGAATCGCTGGCAGACTTAAGGAAGAAATTTAACCCTGATTTAATTCAAATTCTAACGGACGATGCTTGGCATTGGTGTAGGTGGTTAGAGCAAAGCTCATGGTTCAATCAATGAGCGAAAGAAGAGTTGTAAGTTTAGTACCGAGTTTAACTCATCTCATGTATGAATTCGGCTTAATAAAGGAGGTGGTGGGCTGCACCAGCTTCTGCGTCGAACCGCCGGGAATTTTCCGTCACGCAAAAGTTCTTGGTGGGACAAAAGACCCGAATATTGAGGCTCTTTTATCGCTTTCCCCAACACACATTCTTGTAAACTTAGAGGAGAATAGGGCGCAGGATTTAGATATTTTAAGGCGTATTTCAGGGATAAAGGTTGTAGAGACATTTCCTAAGACAGTCGCTGATGTCGCGGCTATGATAGAAAGCGTAGCAGAGGGACTTGGAGAACCAGCTCTAGCAGCCCCTTTTGTAACGCAGTTACTAATGGCACGAAAACATCTTACGAATGTTCGATCAAATAGCAAGAAATCCCGATCATGCTTATATCTTATTTGGCAAAATCCCTATATGGCTGCTGGAGAAGACACCTTTATTAGTAGTTTGCTTTCTGAAGCGGGGTTTAATAATGTCCTTTCGAGGTCAACTCGTTACCCAGTGCTTACGCCGGAAGACATCATCACATTAAGTCCTGAAGTTATCTTTTTTCCCTCTGAACCATACCCCTTTCGAAGGCGTGATGTGGCGAAATTTAGGCAAGAAACAGGTGGTTTCATCGATCTTTCTGCTTGCTATAAAATCGATGGTAGGCTGCTTTCTTGGCATGGGCCTATGACATCACGGGCGTTAAAAGAATTCGCCCATTGGTACGAAAACCCGGATTCTACTTCGATGCTAAAAGCTGTCCCTACGCAGCATGACGCTTAGTATTAACTGGCGAAGCGGTAAGGTAAATTAAAAAGTTTGTACCATGGTCTTTAGGGTTTGTGGCTAGTGCCTTACTTTGCACTTCAATTCTACCACCCATTTTTTCCACAAATGATTTTGCAATTGGTAGCCCAAATCCTGTGCCGGCTTCCTTATTCGTTCCTGAAGTGGACGTTTTTAAGTGAGCATTGAATATTTTACTGATTTGTTCGTCTGTCATACCCACACCATAATCACGCACCTGAATTAATGTTTCACCATTTGAAGACCTGCTAACATGAATATCAATTTTACCGTTTTTATCTGAGAATTTTATAGCGTTAGAGAGTAGGTTCCCAAGTACAGAATGAAATAGTGTGGTACGGTCTCCAATTCCAGTTATATCATCTTTTTCGAGCGTCACTTGGAGATTAATGGTTTTATCTGCTAATCTTAGGGCAAATGCGTCTTGAAGTTCTTGTAGTAGTGGCCCAAGTAAGATTGTCTCTTTTTCAATACTAAGCTTGCCGGATTCGGCGGCTTCTAAGTGCCGAACTAATGTAATGAGACTTCCGATTTGTTCTGTGTTACGAAGAATTTTTCGCCAAAGTTTTTGTTCTTCGAGATTACCTTCCGGGCATTTTTTCATGCCTATAGAGGAGGCCATTGTTATTGAGGAAAGAGGATTACTGATGTCGTGTGCTAAAACACGAAGCATTTGTCTTTTTTCTTCAGAGGTAAAGTGCTCTTCTTCCGCTTGCTTTTTTGCTGCATTTTTTTCTTCCTGCAATTTTTTGATATTTCGCATGAGCATGAGCCCAAGAGTAATCACCTGCGCAAGTAGTCCAAAATGGGTAGCATAATCAGTTAGTTTGGTTCTAGGTATCAGTCCTTGTCTAGCGGCAATGAGTAGGCAGACCCCGCTTAGAATGCCGATCCAAGACGCTAACATGTATCTTCCCTCAATTCGGCCTATTAAAGCGGTATGAATACTTAAGATCATAAGCATTAGCGAAGAAAGCGCGACCGAGAGGTCTACCATATTGCTACCGTAAAAGCGTAAGGACTGAGTGTTGACAGCAATGAGGTTTAAAATATTGATGGCCATCCATCCTTTAATCAATCGATCGACGCGTGGGTAAGTTTGTGAGACCTTAAGATAGCTGCGTGTAAACTGCAGAGAAAGAAGGATTGAAGCTATAGAGAAGTTCCCAAGGCGTTGCCCCCAGCCAGAGAGAAACTCTGTCCATAGCCAGTAGTCGGCATATCCCATGACGATGCCTAGTGCACAGCCCGAAAAGAAGACGAAGCCGCTATAGTAGAGGTAGTCTTTACTTCCAGTAATAAAAGAAGCAACAATACTGATCGTCGAAAATAAGAACATGATAGCTAGGAGTGCGCTGTTTATCCAGACATCAAATGCCATCGTTTTTAAAAAGTCATATTGAGGGATCAGCTCGAATGCGGTGGTGCGGTTATAGTTGGAAATAAACTCAAGATTAAAGGTCGCGGATTCTTTAGGATCAAGGTCAAATAGAATCGCAGGCATTCCCCCTGGAACTTGGCGATCTACCTGAGAAACCGTGGTACCTATTCTAGTATTGAGGACACTCCCATCAGAGATACTTCCAGTGACACGGACCTCACGGATCAGACGTTCCACTAATGCTAAGGCATATTTCTGTGTTTGAAGAGTATTATTTTCAACTCTGAACTCATAGTGGACAATACCAGCCCTTCTTAAAATAACCCGGCCTGATTTTAAAATTTTTTCGTCAAGTATGACTCGCTCCCCCTCTTCAAAAGCAGTGAGCTCAAGATGAGGCAAAAGATCTTTGTAAGTTAGTTTGTTACCTGAGAGGGAAATAGCGTCCTTCCCGAACCCAATAGATTCGAGCAGAACAAAAAGAATTAAGTTTAAATAAATAATTTGTTTCATGGTGACCTTTAAGCCCTCTGTGGCCGTCCCATATTTCTCGGAAGGTTTCATTGGCCCTAAAGAGGATTCAATTTATGGGGGCGAGAATTTCTGGGAAATATTTGCATTTTTGCCTTAATGTTAAAAGGCTTCATAGTGTCAGCTGACATGCTAAGAGGATAGAGATTGTCATGAAATTTTGCTTGAAATGATAATATCGGTGTGCTTGCTCCACTAGACGATTTTACTTTGATTCGCCTACCATATGAATGAGGAGATGTTCTCATGCAATTCATCTTTTTTATTTTTATTGGGATATTTACCGGCATTCTTAGCGGAATTTTTGGTATAGGCGGGGGAATTGTGCTTGTACCCGTTCTTGTTTATGTGTTTCAGTTAACGCAGCAGCAGGCTAGTGGCGTGAGTTTAGTGGCTATGTTATTGCCGGTAGGGTTACTGGGTGCTTATCAATATTTTAAAGCAGGTGTAATAAGCGGTGATCATATACGGACGGGCTTTTTGATTGCGACAGGGATGTTCGCTGGGAGCTATTGGGGGGCCCGTATTGCAATTATAGCTGACGGCCAGATCCTACGGCGCGGCTTTGCTATGCTACTCGTGGCCACTGCGATTAAAATTTGGTTTAAGTAATAGGGAGCTACGCATGAAACTACTCACTGTTTTTAGTGTTTTACTGTTATTAGGTGGCTGTAAGCATACAGCCTCTTTTTCAACGGTCGAAAATGTAACCGACTCGGCGGAAAGTGCTTGGAATAGTTATTTTGGTGCAGAGCACTATCCCTATGACATTCAATCTGACTGTAAGCCTTTTTTTGCTCGGGCAAATCCTGATGTAAAATACATGGGTAGTATACTTCTGTTTCATGGGTATACAGCTTGCCCTCAGCAGTTTTTTGAAATGAGAGATTATCTCGTCGCACTTGGGTTTAATGTTCTAGCACCCCTTCTGCCAGGGCAAGGGCGGGGCCCCACTCAGGCGAGCGGAGGAACCGAAGCTGACCGGGCAAGGTACTATCAGTTTATTCCTTCAATCGAAGACAAGGGAGGAGAAACCTATCGTCTTTTTGTTGAGGATATGAATCTTATTATGAGTAAGCTATCAGGGCCCAAGTTAGTGGGAGGGCTGTCAGTGGGGGGGGCTTTAGCGGTGGGAGCAATGCTTTCGAATCCTCTCTTGTATGATAAAGGTCTAATCCTAGCTCCATTTTTTACTGTTCCACCTGATAATTTTTGGCGGCCTATTGAGCCAAAGGAGGAAGGTTTGAAGTCAAGGTGGTCCGCTTTTTATGCAAATGCAAAATTAAAGATTGCTAATGACGTGCGCCGCGCTGTGCTTCTTCATAAAACAGACTGGATCCCTAAAGATAAACTCGAGCTACGGTGGGGGGAATATTGCTACCGGGATAACGCGGCTGGACGCGCTGGAATTTGTGACACACATATGAAGAATTTAGCGGCTGTAGTGCAGTATGGGGATTGGGTTAAAGATCTAGCTAAGTCGAAAGCGCAGCAAACGAGTCGAATTCAATTTATCGGGGTGGAGTACGATGATGGGTCAGATACCAGAGCGACAAAGGAAATGGTAGCCGCGCTCAGTAAAAATAAGGGCATTAAGACATCTCTATGTTTTTACCGGGGATTCCCTCATTCCTTCCTGTCGCGGTATGATCACCCGCATGATGCGATGGCATGGCTGCCCGCATTTCATGAAAAAGTTAAAAGGTTCTTGCTGAAGGATGAGGAGTTCCCCACTTCTGGGCCAAGCGAAGAATTGGTAAAGGATAGTTCTCTGGTAGGTGGTGCGATTGCTGCTACTTTCAAAAGTAAGCCAAAAAATGAAAATCCTGAAGACTATTTCCAACTTTGTGCAGAGTATTAACTGCACCACTTAATTTCAGGTGAAATATAGAAAAATGTCCGTTCACTTTTTAGGTGAATTTTTGCATCCTCCGGGGGGTCATCCACTACGGAGGTTTTTTTATGGGTGTTGAAACTCGTCTTTTGTGTCCAAGTTGTAGCAAGTCTGATGGCGTGATTAAGAATGGATTTTTTGTAA
>JACCDO011920662.1_pt1 | contig 10378 bp, 10 predicted proteins | sample 7446101 | NCBI WGS metagenome assembly JACCDO01 (sample SAMN15323440, study PRJNA562643) | freshwater metagenome | isolation source: river surface water | place: USA:Blue River Watershed | collected 2017-08-16
CTTACACAACGCCGAAACCGACGCGGCGCTCAGCTGGCTCGCCGATTTCGACGTAACCAATCTTGTCCGCAGGGACGATGATCTCGTGTCCCTGAATATCTTGAAGAGAGAGTGGAGTCTGCGCTGTGAGAGCTGCAGTTACTGCGCTTTTGATCTCAGCGGGAGTCGTAGGACAATCAAAAGAGAGTTCACTTCCAACGTTGGTGATGGAAATACGAACCTTTGATGCTTTTTCTGATTTCTTTGAACTCATGCGCCTATCTTATTCGCTAAGAGTCAGTGCGGGGAAATCCAGAAATTCCACGCCACATGAGGTTCTCAACGAGCTCCATGGCCTGCTGACGAGTGAGTTTGCTATCACGCTCGAGCCAGTGGCGAGCAGTTACTTGCACATAACCGATCAATCCGACTCCGAGCATCATCGCTGCTTCCTTTGGAAGTCCAGTGTCGTTTGAGATAACTCCAGAAACGGCGGCTGCGCAGTCGTACGTCATTCGGTTGAGTCGTTCGCGAACCTGTGGCTCGACGCTCATATCGCTTTCAAAGAGCAGGCGAAAAGCTTCGCCCTCATTTTCAATAAAGTTGAAGTATGCCTCGATTGTGACGTGTACACGTTGCTCGTTATCAGGAGTAGAAGAGATCGCCTTTTGAATTTCATAGACAAGTGAATCGATATGAAGATCGAGAACAGCGAGATAGAGATCTAGCTTGGAAGGGAAGTGCTGATACAAAACAGGCTTGCTGACATTTGCTCGATCTGCGATTTCATCCATTGCAGCTGAGTGATAGCCAGCAGCGGTGAAAACTTCGAGAGCGGCAGAGAGCAAAATTGCGCGTCGTTCATCGCGAGGAAGGCGCGACTTATCTGAACGCGAATTGTTTGCAGAAGCAGTTTCAGTAGTCATTCCGCGAATCGTACTGAATTCGCCACGAAAGGCACAGTAAGGCAGAATTACCGACATGAAGACGCCTCCGCTAGTCACACCAGGCCCTGCGCTTACCGTTGATGAAGTGCGCCGCTATAGCCGCCACCTGATCATCCCTGATGTTGCAATGGCTGGCCAGCAGCGCTTGATGAATGCAAAGGTTCTCTGCGTTGGCGCAGGTGGATTGGGCTCTCCTGCACTTATGTATCTTGCGGCAGCCGGAGTCGGAACTCTCGGAATCGTTGAGTTCGATACAGTCGATGAATCTAATCTGCAGCGCCAGATCATTCACGGCCAATCAGATATTGGAAAGAGCAAGGCACTTAGCGCAAAAGAGAAAATCGCTGAGATTAATCCTTATGTAAATGTTGTATTGCACGAAACTCGTCTCGATAACTCGAATGTGATGGAGATTTTTTCTCAATACGACATCATCGTCGACGGAACAGATAACTTCGCAACTCGTTACCTCGTCAACGATGCATGCGTGCTTTTGAAGAAGCCTTATGTCTGGGGTTCGATTTATCGCTTCGATGGACAGGCAAGCGTTTTCTGGGCTGAGTACGGTCCTTGCTATCGCTGCCTCTATCCAGAACCACCACCTCCCGGGATGGTTCCAAGCTGCGCTGAAGGTGGCGTGCTCGGAGTTCTCTGCGCAACTATTGGATCGATCCAAACAACAGAAGCAATCAAGGTTCTCACCGGTGTTGGTGAACCGCTCATCGGTTCACTCATGGTCTATGACGCACTTGAAATGACTTTCCGAAAGATTAAAGTTCGTAAAGATCCAAACTGCCCACTCTGTAGCGAAAATGCGACTCAAAACGCACTTCTTCCTGACTATGAAGCGTTCTGCGGAACTCTTTCAGATGCAGCTCAGGAAGCAAGCACTGGCTCAACGATCACTGTTCAAGAGCTCAAAGCAAAGATCGATAGCAAAGAAGATTTCTATCTCATCGATGTTCGCGAACCTAGCGAGTACGAAATCGTCAATATTCCAACAGCTCACTTGATTCCGAAGCAAGGATTTATCGACGGAAGCGTGCTCGCATCTCTTCCGCAAGATAAGCCAATCGTTCTTCACTGCAAGAGCGGCGTTCGCTCAGCTGAGTGTCTTGCAATTCTGAAGAGCGCTGGCTTTGCTGATGCTTCTCATGTTTCTGGCGGCGTCATCGCATGGGCAAAGCAGATCGATACTTCTCTTCCGGTCTACTAATGCTTAATAGTTATAAGGGTTACCGCATGCTGCTCGTGCATGCTCATCCTGACGACGAAACCATCAACAACGGAAGCACCATGGCGTTGTATGCAGCCCTTGGTGCTCAAGTCACGCTAGTGACATGTACACGTGGTGAAGAAGGTGAAGTCCTTGTCCCGGATCTTGCTCACCTAGCTGCACATGCAACTGACTCACTCGGAAATCATCGCGTTGAAGAGCTAGCTGTGGCCATGAAAGCTTTAGGGGTTTCTGATCATCGCTTTCTAGGCGATGGCTTCAGCAAGTACCGCGACAGCGGAATGATGGGTACTGAACCCAACAATCGTGCGGATGTATTTTGGAATGCTGACTTTGATCAAGCTACCGACCATCTAGTTCGAGTCATTGATGAAGTAAAGCCCCATGTATTGATTACCTATGATGAATTTGGCGGATATGGCCACCCTGATCACATTCAGGCTCACCGGGTTGCAATGAGCGCGGCTGAGAAATCATCTTGGAACATTCAGAAGATTTACTGGAATGTGATGCCAATGTCAGTAATTCAAGAAGGCATCGATGCGATGAAGCAAGTCGGTTCTGATTTCTTTGGTGCTGATAAGGCCGAAGACCTTCCATTTGCTAAAGATGATTCATTCGTTCATGCCATGGTTGATGGAAACGCATATGTGGAGCAGAAGATGGATGCAATGCGCGCACATGCAACACAGATTGAAGTCGATGGGCCATTCTTTGCGCTCTCAAACAATTTGGGTTTACAGGTGTGGGGATACGAGTACTACACCTTGGTTAAGGGCGAGAAGACCGCACCTTTTGATAACAAGGGCTACGAGCAAGATCTCTTTGCGGGCGTAGATATCACGCGATGAATTTCGTTTATGCGATTTTCATTGGCGTAGCAACTGCGCTTTCAGCAACGCTTATTCATCAAACACTTCCACCAATAGGTGCGATAGTTGCCATCGTTGCCAGTTACTTAGCAATTTGGTGGGTTGGTCGCTACACGGGAAAGAGACGCCACAAGTTCTTTGCGCTCATCACTTGGCTTGCAGTTATCGCTAAAGCTGGATCTTTTGGAGTAGGAAACGAGTTACTAATTCAAGGAGATAACCCAGGAAGTGCGCTCTTGGCTCTTGGATTTATAGCTGGAATCTTTGCTGTAGCTCGACGGCCCTAATTAACGCCAGCTCCACTCTTGCCCGTTTGCTCCATCTTTAATCTCAAGACCTGCTTCTAAGAGTTGATCACGTAGCGAATCACTCAAGGACCAATTCTTTTCAGCACGTGCGTTAATTCGAGCAGCAAGCAAGGCTTTAATCTCGGCGCTTGGCTCTTTTCTTTCGACACCACGGTCGAGCGCTAAACCAAGTACTTGATCGGCAAATAAGAAGAGCGCGCGTTTATCAAGTGCGCCAATTGTTGAATCTTTTTCAATCGCACGAATTCGCTGCATGGCGCGGGGAGTATCCAGGTCTGTCGTAAACGCATCGCTAATCTCTTGATCAAACTTTAATTCATCGCCGTTACCTGCATCTGCAAGTAATTGCCGCCAACGTTTCAGGGTTGTGTGCGCTGCTTCAAGAGATGCCCAACTTAAATCCATTTGAGATCGATAGCGGTTCTCAAGGAGTGCAAAGCGAAGCGAAAGGGGATCCAGTCCTCGATCAATCACGTCTTGAAGTAGGACCACATTGCCAGCGCTCTTTGACATCTTTCGTCCTTCAAAGAGCAAGTGCTCGCCATGTACCCAGGTATCTACTGTTTCATCGCCAGTCAGCGAATCAGATTGCGCACGTTCATTTTCGTGGTGAGGAAAGCGCAGATCTATGCCGCCGATATGAAGATCTACATGACCATCAAGGAGCTCAATGGACATTGCACTGCATTCAATATGCCAGCCAGGAAAACCAGCGCCCCAGGGTGATTCCCAAATCATTTGCGTACGTGCACCAGCTAGTTTCCATAACGCCCAATCAGCATGAAATCTCTTTCCGCCCTCATCCGTGAATTCATAACGATGTCCTGGTTTGAGTGCTTCGAGTTTGTTGCCACTTAAAGCGCCATACGATGGAAATGATGTTGCATCAAAATAGACCGACCCATCACTTCCAATGTATGCGTGTTTAAGCTCGATGAGCTTCTCAATAGCGGCGATCATCTGAGGCATTTTCTCTGATGCGCGTGGGTAAGAATCTGCGCCTTGAATATTGAGTCGTTGTAAATCTTTGTGAAAGCGCGCCTCGAATGTGCGAGCAATTTCAAAGGGGTCAATTCTTGTTTTCTCAGATTCAGCCAACATCTTGTCTTCTTCGGAGAAGTCATCAGCCATATGTCCGACATCGGTGATGTTCTGAACGAGAGTTACTTCAAGTCCAGTCATTTGCAGTGTTCGAGAGATGAGATCTGAAAGGAGAAAGGTGCGAAGATTTCCAACGTGTGCATCGCGATAGACAGTTGGCCCGCAGCAGTAAATTCGAACTGCACCATCGCGACTAGAAATCATCTTCAGGGCTCGCGACATCGTGTCGTACATCGATAGTGAACCTGTCGAAGCATCGCGACGATTGAAGACTGGGATTACTCGAAATGCGACTGCGTCATCTGGGCTAAAGGTGATGCTTTCACCCCGACGGTTAATCAGAGTTGTCTCACTCTGTAGAACGCCAACGAGATCTCGGAAAGAGGCGTCGTTATCGCGAAGCCGGATAGTCACTCTTTTGCCGAGCGCCTGGGCAATCTGGGTGGGCAAATTCATCTCTGACTCAAGACTTTGCCGGACATAGCCCAACCCTAATCGTGCAAGAGCGCTCTCGCAGGGTTAGAATTATCGCCTACCGTAAATAGCCCCCGGAGGACTTTTCGTGACATATGTAATTGCAGAACCATGCGTGGATGTTAAAGATAAGTCTTGCCGCGAAGAGTGCCCAGTCGACTGTATCTATGACGGCACCCGCATGCTCTACATCCAGCCTGACGAATGCGTCGACTGTGGTGCGTGCGAACCTGTTTGCCCAGTTGAAGCAATCTATTACGAAGATGATGTTCCAGGGCAGTGGCAGAACTACAAGAAGATCAATACAGAATTCTTTATCGAACTCGGTTCACCTGGGGGAGCATCAAAGGTCGGCGAGACAAATACCGACCATCCAGATGTAGCTGTTCTTGGGCCACAAACTTCCTGATTTTCCGTGGGATGCGCTCGCTCCATATGGCGCAACTGCGAAAGAACATCCAGCAGGCATCATTGATCTCTCAGTTGGAACGCCTATTGATGCAACCCCGGACTTTATCCAGCAGGCTTTAAGAGACTCTGCAAATTCACCTAGTTATCCCGTCACGATGGGAACTCCTGAACTTCGTACTGCAATTACAGAATGGGCAAAGGTAAATCTTGGCGCCACTGGCGAATTCGGAGTTCTGCCACTTATTGGTTCCAAAGAATTTGTTGCATGGCTACCAACTTTTCTTACAGCGCAGAGCGTTCTTTATCCTGAGGTTGCCTACCCAACCTATTTAGTCGGAGCGATGATTGCTAAATCTGAAGCAACGCCAGTAGAAATCGATGCATCGCAATGGCCAAAAGCTGATTTGGCGTGGGTAAATTCACCATCAAACCCAACCGGACGCGTTCATTCAGCATCTGAGTATCAATCAGCAATTGATTGGGCGCGCAGAACGGGTGGAGTAATAGTCTCTGATGAGTGCTACCTCGAATTTGGAAAGACTGTAATTCCTACATCAATTCTTGCTCACACTGGCGGAGACAATAAAAATATCCTTGCCGTTCACTCACTTTCTAAGCGCTCCAACCTAGCTGGCTATCGCGCAGCATTTGTTGTGGGCGATTCTCAACTCATCGCGCAGATTCTTGAGGTGCGCAAACATGCAGGCATGATGGTTCCGCTTCCTGTACAGAAAGCAATGATTGCTGCCCTTTCAGATTCAGATCACGTCGCACAACAACGAGTGCGCTATAACTCTCGCAAAGATCTCTTAATACCCGCTCTCGAAGCTGCAGGTTTTTCCATAGATTTCTCCGATGCTGGTCTTTATCTATGGGCTACTCGTAATGAGGATTGCTGGCAATCTGTTGCATGGCTTGCATCTCTTGGAATCTTGGCAACGCCAGGAATTTTCTATGGCGATGCAACACATATCCGTATCGCAATGACCGCAACGGATCAGCAGATTTCTGAAGCCGCAATGCGCATTACAAGTGAAGTGAGTGCGCAGTAATGGCTGTAGGCATTCTCCTGGTTGGCGGTTTTGGAACTCGCCTCAAACCCCTGACTGATGAGTCACCGAAGCCAATGCTTCCTGTCGCAGGACTTCCTGTAACGGAACATCAAATACTTGCCGCAAAACGAGCAGGAATTCACACTCTTGTGCTTGCAACTTCATACCTTGCCGAAGTCTTTACTCCGTACTTTGGCGATGGCGCTAAGTGGGGGATAAAGATTCTTTATGCAGTTGAGAAAGAACCTCTTGGAACCGGTGGTGCAATTCGTAATGCAGCAGAGCTTCTTGGACGCGATGAACCCGTAGTTATCTTTAATGGCGATGTACTCAGCCGCCACTCCATCGCTGATCAGATTGCTTTCCATCTCGAAAATAAAGCTGATGTAACGTTGCATTTGATCGATGTTGAAGATGCGCGAGCTTTTGGTTGCGTTCCAACTGACTCAGAAGGTCGCGTAACTGCATTCCTAGAAAAAATGGACAACCCTGTTACAAATTCAATCAACGCTGGATGTTATGTTTTTAGCCCTTCTGTCATTGATCAGATTCCACTTGGCAAGGTTGTTAGCGTTGAACGCGAAACATTCCCAGCACTCGTTTCTAGCGGACGACCTGTATTCGGTTACAAAGAACAGTCTTACTGGCTAGATGTGGGAACACCTGCAGCGCTCTTTAAGGGCTCTCGCGACTTAGTCGAAGGTGATTACCAAGCGATGGCTGATACAACTATTGCATCTGATGCGGTGATTACGGGTGGGACTTCTATTGGGGCTCGCTGTTCCATCGGCTCAAGTACTCACATCGATGATTGCATTATTGGTGACGATGTCACTATCGGCGACGGCGCTGTACTCACCCACTCATTCATCGCCCATGGGACAGACGTTGCAGCTGGAACGAATAAAAGTGCCCATTACCTCTCGAAAAAGCTCGATTTACCCATCAATCTCTAGAAAAAATCGAGAATAACCCCCACTCCTCGGATAAATTCACAAAAAAGTCTCTACCTCGGGGTTGACTCAGAGGGATTACACGGGTGTAATTCACTCCTAGAGCGCGTTCTTCATACCGAAGTGCGCCCTAATGACTTGAGGAGACTCGCGCATGCCGATCCGCCCAGAAGGTACATCGACTGGCAAGCCATCAGCCCCCACTGCTGGACCAACTATCCAACTCGCTAGCGGAGAGAACATCGAACTCTCCTGGCAGGAGCGCTCACTCTGCGCCCAGACCGACCCAGAAGCATTTTTCCCTGAGAAGGGTGGATCAACGCGTGAAGCAAAGCGTGTCTGCCTCTCATGCGAAGTCCGTCAAGAATGTCTCGAATATGCGCTCGCGCATGATGAGCGTTTCGGAATTTGGGGTGGTCTCTCTGAACGTGAGCGCCGCCGCCTGAAGCGTCGTCCTGCGTAAGCACGGGCACTTCATTTACTTCACAGTTTCAAACGATAAGTTTCCTTTATGAGTACGCAACGCGTTTCAGCAATTCTCGTTGTCCATGATGGATCAACATGGTTGCCTGAAGTAGTTGCATCAATCGCTTCACAAACTCGTCAGGTTGATCAAATTCTTGCAGTCGATACTGGCTCAATAGATTCATCTGCAAAACTTCTTAAAGGCGCCCGCATTCCGGTCGCTACATTGGATCGCGCAACTGGTTTTGGTGCAGCAGTTGCATACGGTGTAGATCAACTTGCAGCACCTGTTGAAGGTGCGGATGAATGGTTATGGATTCTCCATGATGACTGCGCACTCACCGCATCATCACTTGAGTCACTTCTAGCAGTTCTCGTCGAACGACCAAGTGTTGTCATGGCAGGACCTAAACTTCTTGGTTGGCATGATCGCAGCCACTTACTCGAAGTCGGAATTAGTTTGGCCTCCAATGGTGCGCGGTGGACAGGTCTTGAACCATCTGAATATGACCAGGGTCAACGAGATGGAATCCACGAAGTACTTTCAGTAAGCACCGCGGGCGCACTGATCAGACGAGATATCTTTGAAGAGCTAGGCGGCTTTGACCAGAACCTCGAACTATTCCGCGACGATGTCGATTTCGGTTGGAGAGTTCGCACAGCTGGCCATTCTGTCGTTGTAGTAACAGATGCTGTTGGCTATCACGCCCAAGCATCTGCAACAGAGCGCAGAGATGTCGATGTACAAGGCGCATTCCTTCATCGCCCACTCTTGCTCGATCGCCGCAACGCCGCTTACGTGCTCTTAGCTAATTCAAGTTTCTGGTCGCTGCCATGGCTCACAATTCAATTATTTGCCGGCGCACTCTTTCGTGCAATTGGATATCTCTTTGCAAAGTTACCTGGATATGCAAGTGATGAAATTCTGGCAATCGGCTCACTCATCATCCACCCCAATGAACTCTTTGAAGCTCGCAAGGCGAGAAAGAAGAGCCGCTTTGTCTCAAGTCGAGTAGTAAAGGCTTTTATTCCATCTCGTTGGACGCAATTGCGCAGTTCATTCTCACGTGGATTTGAAGTAATCAGAGGAAGACTCTTGCCTGACAACTCAGGCGATACAACTGCTGCGCTGAGTGATTTAACTATTAATGAAGAAGAAGATCTATTGGTTCCAGTTGCGCACCGCCCTTGGAAGCTCTTCTTTACGCAGCCAATTGTTGCTGTAACAACTTTGATATTTGTGGTCTCGCTATTCTGGGCTCGACATCGCATCGGACCAATCTCAGGTGGGGCGCTAGCGCCTTCACCAGATGGGTTATCTGATCTCTTCAAGCTTTACTTAGCCAGCTGGCATGGAATCGGAATGGGCAGCGGAGAATCGACGCCTGCTTGGGTATTACTCGTTTCAACTGCATCGATTTTTACATTAGGAAATGTTCCGCTCCTCATCACTATCTTCTTCTTTGCAGCGCCATTTCTTCTCCTGCTTACTTCATATCGATACCTCAAGCGCTTTACAGATAATGATTGGCTCTCATCCGGCGCCGCTCTTCTTTACGCTTTCTCACCCGTAGCAATCGCCTCCATCAATGCTGGGCGACTCGGCGTCATTATTTTCTTGGCCCTGCTTCCTATTTTTATCGGCGAGCTCAAGAATTGGAATGACATAGATCAAAGCTCGTGGCGCAGCGTTTACGCCTACTCACTCTTCATCTGGTTGATCTTTGCCTTTAATCCATCAGCAATCCTTATTGTTCTCGCAGCTGTTCTATTTGGGATATACCGCGATTATCTAACTGCCGAAAATGATTATCGTGACCCTCAATTCATCCAGCGAATAATTCGCCGTCTGACATTGCTCTTCATTCCTTTCCTCCTATCTGCCCCTGGTTCATTTGCATACTTCGTTCATCCATCTCGATTACTTGGCGAAATTGGATTAACGGTTTCTGGCGGGGGGCCCAACCTCACTCTCCTTGCAAACCCAGGGGGACCAGGTTCACTTCCTTGGTGGGCAATCAGTCCAATCGCCTTCGTTCTCTTTGTTACGTATTTCTCTACAACTGCAGCTCGCAAGTTTGCGTCCCTAGGCATCGTCTTCTTGCTCTCAGCAACTCTGATGAGCGCACTTACTATTCACGGGAATGGCGCTGCAACATCATCTCGTGTATTTGCCGGCACTCTTCTCTCGATTGCAACGCTACTCTCAATAACGTCAGCAGTGGTTATGTTCGACAAGATTCGTGCCCGCCTGCAACAATCACACATCAACTACAGACATATTTCTGTTGCAGTAGTGCTATTGCTGACGCTTTTCTACTCTATGACTTCTATTTTCTGGCTCATTACTGCAGGCGCTGATTCTCCTGTTCGTACATCTTCAAAAGAAGTGTTGCCCGCTTTCTTAGCTATTGAAAATGATGCAAAGACAGTCGTACTGAGGCCATATCGCAGCAACGGAGAACCAACACTTTCTTATTACATTTCGCGCGGAGGCCCAGCGACTTTAGGTGAAGTTGATGTGGCGCCTGCCGATACAGATGTCATTTCAAAGGCCATTGAAGGACTTGTCGATAACA
>JACCDO010309249.1_pt1 | contig 10376 bp, 13 predicted proteins | sample 7446101 | NCBI WGS metagenome assembly JACCDO01 (sample SAMN15323440, study PRJNA562643) | freshwater metagenome | isolation source: river surface water | place: USA:Blue River Watershed | collected 2017-08-16
GAAGTAATTAAAACTTCAAAGTTAAGTGAAGTGGCAAGCAAAGTTGCAAGTTTAGATGCTGTGATAGTTGTGGCCTTTGGTGGATTAGTGCCAAAAGATTTATTAGACGTGCCAAAGCATGGCTGGATCAACGTTCACTTCTCACTATTGCCGCATTGGCGCGGAGCAGCACCAGTGCAGCACGCAATTATGGCTGGCGATGATGTGACGGGTGTAACCACATTCCAAATCGATGAAGCACTTGATACCGGACCGATGTTTGCTTACGTCACAACATCAATTGGCCAAAACGAAACTGCTGGCGCATTACTTGATCGCCTGGCAATTGAAGGTGCGAACTTAGCGGTTGCAACCCTGGACAACCTAGAACAGGGAAGTATGTTGCCACTAGAGCAACCACTTGACGGTGTTACATATGCACCAAAGATCACCACCGAAGATGCCCGAATTAATTGGAGTGATCCAGCACTTGCGATTTCAAGAAAAATTAGAGGTGTCACTCCACATCCTGGCGCCTGGACAACTGCTAACGAAGAACGCTACAAACTAGGCCCAGTGAAACTGGCAACCGAAATTACAAACTTTAAACCTGGTCAAGTTGGATTTGTTGATGGCAAGGTTTACGTCGGAACTGGTTCTCATGCAGTTGTGCTTGATCAAATTCAATTACCAGGCAAAACCTTCACCGATAGCGCTAACTGGGCTCGCAATCTAAAAGAAGATTTGGAATTCCAGTGAGTTTTGCTGCCCGCAAGGTTGCCTTTGAAGTTTTGCAAGCCGTGCATAACGATGACGCTTACAGCAACCTAGTTCTGCCTGCTGCGATAACTAAAGCCAAATTAAATCCCCGCGATTCAGGATTTGCAACTGAATTAACGTACGGCACGCTTCGTCGCCAAGGAAGCCTTGATGCTGTGATCAAAGCTTGCTCGGAGCGCGATGAAATTGATGGCAAAGTTCAAGATGTTCTGCGCATTGGCGCTTATCAGCTTTTGTTTATGCGCGTTCCCGATCACGCAGCCGTTTCTGAAACCGTTGATTTAGCCAGAGCTGTAACAAGTGTTGGGCCAACAAAATTTGTTAACGCTGTTATGCGAAAAATTGCAGCCAAAACTTGGGAAGAGTGGCTAGCGCAGCTATCCGAAGGATTGCCCGCAGTTGAAAAACTTGCAATTGAATACTCCTACCCACTTTGGGTTATCAGAGTTCTTGCTGAAGCTTACAAATGTGACGCCACAACAATTGCTCCGATTTTGGAAGCCGGCAACACTCCAACACCAATTTCGCTAACTGCCCGCCCTGGACAGTTTGAAATCGATGATTTGCTCGCCTTGCCAAATGTTGAAAAAGGAAAGTGGTCACCACTTGCTGGGCGAATCACAAAAGCTGCTGGAAGTTCAACTAAACCTGGTGACATTAATGCCGTTAAAGAAAATCGTGTTGGCGTTCAAGATGAAGGCAGTCAATTAGTAGCTCTTGGATTAGTTAATGCAAAAGTGTCTGGCCCTGAATCACATTGGCTTGATATGTGTGCTGGTCCTGGTGGCAAGGCAGCAATTCTTGCTGGTTTCGCTGCACAGAACAATTCAGATTTCACGGCAATTGAACCAACACCAGCTCGTGCAAAACTAGTTGAGAATTCACTAAACCATGCACCAGGTGATCACAAAGTTGTTATCACTGATGCACGTGAATTTGAATCAACGCAGCAGTTTGATCGCATCTTGGTTGATGCACCTTGTACCGGCCTTGGCGCGCTTCGCCGCCGTCCAGAAGCAAGGTGGCGTAAACAACCAAGTGACATTCCACCGCTAACCAAGCTGCAGACTGAACTCTTGGCAAAAGCCGCCACTCTTGTTAAATCAGGTGGAGTAATCGGGTATTCAACTTGCTCACCGCATATCGCAGAAACCGATGCAGTGGTTAATGACTTTTTGAAAAAGCATCCAGATTTTGGACTTCAAGATATTTCACCTGTGTTGCCACAGCTAAATCTGCCTGAAGGAACCATGACACTTCGGTTAAACCCAATGGTTCATGAAACAGATGGAATGTTTTTGGCGCTCCTTGCCAAACGGTAAGTAGGCTACATCTGTGGGTTTACGCATTTCGCCAAGTATTTTGTCGGCAGATTTCGGTCATTTAGTCGATGAATGCCAAAACGTTGCGCCTAATGCCGACTGGTTACACGTCGACATCATGGATAACCACTTTGTTCCAAATTTAACTTTTGGTCTGCCAGTCGTTAATGCCTTAATCGGCAAAGTCAGCACACCAATTGATTGTCACTTAATGATTAGCGATGCTGATCGCTTTGCACCTGGTTACGCCGAAGCCGGTGCAAAGAGCGTTACCTTCCACGTAGAAGCGGCAAATAATCCAAAGCAAGTTGCAAGTGACATTAGAAAAGCTGGTGCACGTGCGGGGATGGCGATTAAGCCAGGCACAAAACTAGAAGATTACGAAGATTTATTTGCTCATTTAGACATGATTTTGATCATGACAGTTGAACCAGGTTTTGGCGGGCAGTCATTTATGGCAGATCAATTGCCAAAAGTTAAGCGCGCCCGTGAAGTAATTAAAAATCTTGATTTAGATATTTGGCTTCAAGTTGATGGCGGCGTTGCAGCCAGCACAATTGAAGCTTGCGCTGAAGCTGGCGCTGACACTTTTGTTGCCGGATCTGCTGTTTATAACACTGCTGATCCAAAAGCGGCGATTGATAATTTAAGAAAGCTAGCTCTTGGTGCCACGAATAATTCGTGGTGGTGCAAACACTAATGCCCGCGTCATCTGACGACTTCATGCAAGCTGCGATAAACGCTGCAAAACAAATTGAACTAGCCCAAGATGTGAACCCACGGGTTGGGGCAGTGCTTGTAAATGATCAACATGAAATTGTGGCAACAGGTTTCCACCGAGGTTCAGGAACTGTGCACGCTGAAGTCGATGCAATTAGCAAAGTTGAAAGCGCCAAAGGATTAACTCTTTACACAACCCTTGAACCATGTAATGCAACTGGCAAACAAGGCCCATGCTCCCATGCAATTGTTGAAGCTGGCATCAGGCGAGTTGTAATTGGTCAACTTGATCCAAACAAAAAAATGTCTGGCGGACTTGAGTATTTGTATCAACACGATATTGATGTTGAATTTGGCATTCTGGAAAAAGACTGTGTGGAATTAAATAAATCTTGGAACTATGCCAATCGACATGGCAAGCCTTGGGTCGTTTGGAAAATCGCTACAACCCAAGATGGATTTATTGCAGCAAACGATGGCAAGCCACTTTCAATAACTGGGCCTGAAGCAAAAAGCGATGTACAGCAGCTTAGGTCTACTGTCGGTGCGATAGTTACTGGAACTGGAACAGCATTAATCGATGATCCGCAACTAACTGTTCGTGATTTAGAAATCAAATATCAGCCACTTCGTGTAATTGTTGGTAGCCGAGAAGTTCCGGCAATTGCGAAATTGTTTGCTGGTGAAAAACCAGCACTTCACTTAAAAGGTGACTTAAAAGAAGTACTAGTTCGGCTGTGGGAAGAATTCGGAGTTCACCGAGTCTTGATTGAAGCTGGCGCTGGGATTGCAAAGTCTGCGTGGCAGGGCAAATTAATAAATGAGGTTTATTGGTACCAAGCCCCAATGATTCTGGGTAGTGGCCTTAGTGCATTGGGCGATTTAGGCATATCTTCACTTGAGAACGCTCATCGAATTTCTAAAACAGAGGTTAATCGTGTTGGATTAGATGTATTAATCCATTTCAACACTGATTGGTAATCATTTGTTCACCGGAATTGTCGAAGAGCTAGGCCAAGTAGCGGCTCTGACCAACCTTGGTGATTCAGTGCGCCTAGAAATTAATGGCCCGCTTGTGGTTAGCGATTCAAAAATCGGTGACTCAATTGCAGTTAATGGTGTTTGTTTAACAGTTACATCAAAGACTGCTGATGGATTCACAGCAGATGTAATGCAAGAAACTTTAAACCGCTCAACTCTTGGAGCTTTAGCGACTGGTTCAAAAGTTAACTTAGAACGTCCAGTGACAATGGCAACCCGCCTTGGTGGGCACATGGTTCAAGGTCACGTTGATGGAATGGGCGAAATCACTAAGCGCGAAGTTTCAGATAACTGGGAAGTTGTCACAATCGCACCACCAAAAGAATTACTTAAATACATAGTTGAAAAGGGCAGTATTACTGTCGATGGAACTTCACTAACAATTGCAAGTGTTGATTCCAAGGTTTTTACAGTTTCCCTAATCCCTGAAACACTTACTAAAACCACCCTTGGCATTCGACAGGTGGGGGACAAAGTAAATCTTGAAGTTGATGTGATGGCTAAGTACGTTGAAAAATTGATCGGAGCGAACAAATGAACGTTCGTTTAGATTCAATTGAAGATGCGTTAGCTGACCTTCGCGCTGGGAAAATGATCGTTGTAGTTGACGATGAAGACCGCGAAAACGAAGGCGATTTAATTTTTGCAGGGAGCAAAACCACTCCTGAACTAGTTGGCTTTATGGTTCGCCATTCATCTGGTGTGATCTGTGTGCCAATGGAAGGTCCAGTGCTTGATCGCTTAGGTCTGCCACCAATGACTTATGTGAATGAAGATCGCAAGGGAACCGCATACTCAGTAAGCGTTGATGCTCGCGATGGAATCGAAACTGGAATTAGCGCAGCTGATCGATCTCGAACAATCAAAGTTTTATGTGACAGCGCAACGGAGCCTTGGGAAATAACTCGTCCAGGCCATGTCTTTCCACTTCGCGCAATGCCAGGTGGCGTGCTTCGTCGTCCAGGTCACACTGAAGCTGCAGTTGATTTAGCTAGGCTTGCTGGCTTAACTCCAGCAGGTGTGATCGCTGAAGTTGTTAACGATGACGGTTCAATGATGCGCGCACCAGCACTTCGAGAATTTTCTGATCAGCACAATCTAAAAATGATTTCAATTGCGGACTTAATTAAATACCGCCGCAAGAATGAATCACTAATTAAGCGCGTAGCAACAGCCAAATTGCCAACTGAATTCGGCGAATTCGACATTGTTGGGTTTGAAAGCATCCTTGATGGCACTGATCACGTTGCTTTGGTTAAAGGCGACTTGGGTGATGGCCAAGATGTTTTAGTTCGCGTGCACTCTGAATGTTTAACAGGGGACGCGCTAGGTTCACTTCGATGTGATTGTGGTCCACAACTTCGCGCAGCTTTGCGCCAAGTAAGCCTTGAGGGTCGTGGCGTTGTGCTTTACGTTCGCGGGCATGAAGGCCGCGGTATTGGACTTCTCCACAAACTTCAGGCATACCAATTACAAGATGGCGGCGCTGACACGGTTGAGGCAAATGTGCAATTAGGGTTGCCAGCTGATGCTCGTGACTACGGAACTGGCGCACAAATTCTTGGTGACCTTGGGGTTAAGTCAATGCGTCTTTTAACTAACAACCCAACAAAGCGCGCTGGCCTTGATGGTTATGGATTAACTATTACCGAATCTGTGCCACTTGAAGTTGCGCCAAATGATTTCAATCTTTCTTATTTAGAAACTAAGCGTGACCAAATGGGTCACACCCTAACTTTTGGAGATGCTAAGTGAGCGGTGTTGGCAGTCCAGGGGACAAAGTAACTGGGTTTACCGGGAAGCGCGTAGTAATAGTTGCGTCTAGCTGGCATGACCAAGTTATGGATGGCTTAATTGCTGGTGCAAAACGTGTGATCGAAGAAGCCGGCATCACCCCAGAACTTCATCGCGTACCTGGCACATTTGAACTACCAATTGCAGCAAGAGCTGCTGCTAAATCAGGTGCTGATGCGGTTGTGGCATTAGGCGTTGTGATCCGTGGTGGAACTCCTCATTTTGATTACGTATGTAGCGCAGCAACTGATGGCATCTTGCAGGTGCAATTAGAAACAGGTGTTCCTGTTGGCTTTGGCGTCTTAACTTGTGATGACGACAAGCAAGCACTTGACCGCGCTGGTTTACCTCACAGTAAAGAAGATAAGGGCGCTGAAGCTGCAGCGGCTGCTTTGAACACTTGGGTTGTCTTGAACCAAATTTCGAAATAACCCCATTACTTATTAGGGTTAAGCCATGAAGACTTTTGATCAACTATTTGCTGAACTGTCCGCAAAAGTTGCTAGTGGCGATAGCGCATCTGGCACGGTGACTGCGATTAATAGTGGCGTTCATTCAGTTGGTAAAAAAGTTGTCGAAGAAGCTGCTGAAGCCTGGATGGCTGCTGAACATGAATCAAAAGAGCGCGCAGCCCAAGAGATTTCACAACTTATCTATTGGACTCAAGCTTTAATGCTGGCTAGTGATGTTTCACTTGAAGACGTTTACCGGGAGCTTTAAATGTTAAGAGTTGCCCTACCGAACAAAGGCCAGTTGGCTGAACCTGCCCGCGAAATGCTTCGTGAAGCTGGTTACCACGCAGCAGCAAATGCCCGTGAACTAGTGATTCAAGATCCAGAAAATGATGTTGAATTTTTCTTCCTTCGCCCACGTGACATCGCAACTTATGTTGGCGCTGGAACTTTAGATGTTGGCATTACTGGCCAGGATCTATTGGCCGATTCTGGATCAAAAGCTAAGCAAATCCTTGAACTAGGTTTTGCGCCATCAACTTTCCGCTTAGCTGCGCCAGTTGGAAGTGCAAAGAGCCCTAAAGATTTAGCAGGTAAGCGAATTGCTACTTCATATGCAGGTTTATTAAATAACTGGCTAAGTGCTAATTCCTTAAAGGCAGAACTAGTTGAACTAGATGGCGCTGTTGAAAATGCGGTGCGACTAGGTGTGGCAGATGCGGTTGCGGATGTTGTGGCAACTGGAACAACACTTCGCCAAGCAGGTCTTGAAATTATTGGCGAACCAATTTTTAAGAGCCAAGCAATTTTGATTGCCCGTGAAGACCTAGCCGACAAAGAAGCAGTGGATATTTTCGTTCGCCGCTTAGAAGGCGTAATCGTGGCTCGCAACTATGTGCTGGTTGATTACGACATTCCAAATGAATTAGTCGAAAAAGCTTGTCAGATCACACCGGGAATTGAATCACCAACAGTTTCACCACTGCAGAATTCAGCTTGGTCAGCGGTTCGCTCAATGGTGCCACGCAAGCAAGTTCACACCATCATGGATGACTTATTTAACATCGGTGCCCGTGGCGTAATCGTCACTGACATTTTGGCTTGCCGCCTGTAGTTGTAAATTTGCAGTACGCCATAATTTAAAAATGAGCGACTTCAAAGATGCGGTAATCCCAGCCAGCGATTTTGCTGATGATGATGGCGCGGGGGATCCGACGCTTCGTCGGGCACTTAAGAGCTATACCGAATCTGCAACTGCTGAATCTGCTCGAAACCTTTTAGACATTCTTTGTGAAGCAAGGCTCCTGGTTCCAGTTGTGGCGATGCTAGATGAGGCCGATGCCAATGAGTCTGGGCAGAAGATTGATAAAGATTCACACATGCGAAGTGTTGAGTTCAAGTCAAATGATGGCCGCACCGCAATACTTGCTTTCACAGGGACCGACAGTTTGGAACATTGGCAAGAAGATGCCCGGCCAATTCCAAAAGCAGCTTTTGAAGTTGCAAGAGGCGCATTAGAGCAAGAACTAGATGGATTGATTATTGATATTGCAGGACCTGCGCCAACAGCAATCGATGGAACACTTCTTGCTCTATTGGCAGTTGGACCAAACCGCCTGGATCTACTTGATGAAGCCCTTGATCACATCTGTGATGAATTAGAAAAAATTGATGGGGTTGTGGGTGTTGATTGGGATGACACCGATGATGAAGTCAATCTCTATATCGGGATTACTGAACCGCCAAATACGTTAAGTAGCCAAATTGCTGAAGTGCTGCAAAAGAGTCAATTAAACGCATTACTTGATCGTCCGCTTGAAGTTCAGTTAACGCCGCAACCAAAAGATCTTTAGTTAGGTTTTATTTATCTTTTAGATAAACCGGGCCGGTGTATTTTTCACCTGGGCCAGTACCTGGTTCATCAGGAAAACTTGATTGTTCCTTAAAAGATCGTTGCAAAGTTTGCAGTCCATCGCGAAGCGGGGCTGCGTGGTGGCTTCCAAGTTCCGGGGCAGCAGCATCAATAAAGCCAGCTAGCGCATTAATAATGATGCGGGCTTCGGCTAAATCTGGGGTAGTTCCTTCAAATAACCCAAGCTTGATTGCACCAGCAGTTAATAGGTCAACACCATGCAGGCTTAGGATTTCAACGCTTGATAGCGCTGATAAATCCCTGGCAGCAGTTACTGATTCTGGGCTTGGATTTTGGCGATTATGTTCCATTGCGCTTCTTAGGTTAAACTCACTACTAACCGGTTAGCACCTTCGGGGGCTAACTACAGAAGTGGACCAAAAGTCCCACCCGCATCGCCAATTTTTTGGACGTCGGGTTGGTTAACTGAAAAGTTATTTAATATTTTCGGTTATTAAGGCCTTTGCCTGCTTCTGTGCAAAAACAGGAGGACATATCAGTATCGAACCCCGCATCAACGAGCGGATTCGTGTACCTGAAATTCGTTTAATCGGACCTGCAGGAGAGCAAGTCGGAATTGTGCGAATTGAAGATGCACTGCGTTTAGCACTTGAGGCTGACCTAGATCTTGTTGAAGTTGCACCGGAATCAAAACCACCGGTTTGCAAAATCATGGATTACGGCAAGTTCAAGTACGAAGCCGCAGTTAAAGCTCGTGAAGCACGCAAGAACCAAGTCAACACTGTGATCAAGGAAATGAAGTTACGTCCAAAGATCGAAGCGCATGACTACGAAACCAAAAAAGGTCACGTCGAACGGTTCTTGACTCAGGGTGACAAAGTTAAAGTGACAATCATGTTCCGTGGTCGAGAGCAATCACGCCCAGAATTTGGTTACAAACTTTTACAGCGTCTGGCAGAAGATCTTGGTGAAATCGCCACAGTTGAATCTGCACCGCTACAAGATGGTCGCAACATGACGATGGTTCTAGCTCCGGTTAGAAATAAATCGAGCAAGAAGCCAGCAGTAAAGAAGACTTCTTCAGTGGAAACTGAAGCAACAACGGCAGGAGAAGAAGATGCCTAAGAACAAAACCCATAGTGGTGCCAAGAAGCGATTCAAGGTAACCGGCTCTGGAAAGTTGATGAAAGAGCAAGCAAACAAGCGTCACTTACTTGAAAGCAAGTCAAGCAAGCGCACTCGTCGTCTTTCAGTAGACCAGGTGTTATCACCAGCCGATGCAAAGAAAGCAAACAAACTTCTCGGACGCTAAGCGAACCGAAAAACAAGTTTGGAATAAGAGGAGTTAATAATGGCCCGCGTAAAAAGAGCAGTTAACGCAGCAAAGAAGCGTCGCGAAGTATTAGAACAAGCAAGTGGTTACCGTGGACAACGTTCACGTCTTTACCGTAAGGCGAAAGAGCAAGTTACCCACTCACTTGTTTACGCATATGCAGATCGTCGCACTCGTAAAGGTGACTTCCGTCGTCTTTGGATCCAGCGCATTAACGCTGCAGCTCGTGCAAACGGTATGACTTACAACCGTTTAATCCAAGGTCTAAAGCTTGCTGAAATCGATGTTGATCGTCGCATCCTTGCAGAACTTGCAGTGAACGATGAAAAAGCATTTGCTGAACTAGTGCAGGCAGCAGCCAAGGCACTACCAGCAGCTAAATAGAGCTGTACTTAAAAAACCTAAATGGTTCTAACAAACGTGCGCGCTCCCATTGTGGGGCGCGCACGTCGTTTGTTAAAGCGCGGATTGCGCGAAGAAGACAATTTATTTTTAGCTGAAGGTCCACAGGCTTGCCGCGAGGCAGCCGCAAGTGGCCGCATTAAAGAATTATTTTTAACCCAAGAAGCACTGGATCGTTATCCAGAGATTGCCGATAGCGCCAATGCAGCAGGCGCGATTCCAACTGTTTGTTCTGGGGCAGTAATCGAACAGTTCTCCAGCACCGTCACACCGCAGGGCATGACAGCTGTGGTTGAGATGTGGGAAAACGGGATTGATGAAGTCATTAAACCTGGCACCAAGTTAGCCGTTGCCTTAACTGCAGTTCGTGATCCAGGTAATGCTGGTTCAGTAATTCGGGTGGCAGATGCAGCCGGTGCTAGCGGAGTGATCTTTTCAAAAGATTCCGTTGACCTGTTTAATCCAAAAGTTGTGCGCTCATCAGTTGGTTCGCTATTTCATTTGCCGATAGCTACTGGCCATGAATTAGCAGATGTGATTGCCAAAGCAAAAACTGCTGGCATGCAGGTGTTGGCAGCTGATGGCAGTGGCGTAAATCTTTATCAAGATGTCGAATTATCAAAACCAACTCTTTGGGTATTTGGTAACGAAGCCTGGGGGATTCCAGAAGAAGTAATGAA
>JACCDO010378093.1_pt1 | contig 10376 bp, 5 predicted proteins | sample 7446101 | NCBI WGS metagenome assembly JACCDO01 (sample SAMN15323440, study PRJNA562643) | freshwater metagenome | isolation source: river surface water | place: USA:Blue River Watershed | collected 2017-08-16
CGAGGACGCCAAGGAACCTTCGGACTCGTCCTTGCTCCGACGCGAGAGATTGCGCAGCAAATTCACCAGACCGTGGAAACTCTAGGTGGCCCGCTCGGCGTGCGCAGCATCGTGCTGATTGGCGGCGTCGACTACCGCGCTGATACCATCGCACTGAACACCTACCCTCAGATCATCGTCGCCACACCGGGTCGCCTTTGCGATCACTTGGATCGCGGCAATATCTGGCTCGATTACATCGAGACCGTCGTACTTGATGAAGCCGATCGCATGCTGGACATGGGCTTCTCGACCCAGCTGAACCGCATCATGGACGACGTGCCGAAGACGCGCCAAACGCTTCTTTTCTCGGCCACATTCCCTCAAGCCGTGCAGCGCTTTGCCGATCGAATTCTGCACGAGCCCAAACGAGTCACTATCGGACGCCCGCTTTCTGCAGCAACGACCGTCGATCAGCGCGCCATTCCTTGCGAGGAAGCCGAGAAGTTTCGCCTTCTGATGCGCCTACTTCGCCATGAGCGCGGCTCGATCATGGTCTTCACGCGCTCGAAAGAAGGCGCAACTCGCCTGTGGCGCTCCCTACATTCGGCCGGCGTTTATGACGCCACCTACATTCACTCGGATCGCCTGCAATCTCACCGCGAGCAAGCCTTGGCGGATTTCAAGAGCGGCAAATTCCGGATTCTCGTGGCAACGGACGTCGCGGGTCGCGGCATTCACGTCGACGCAGTGGCGCACGTCGTGAACTACGAATTGCCGATGGAACCAGAAGATTACGTGCACCGGATTGGCCGCACGGGACGCGCAGGACAAACCGGACGCAGCACGACTTACGTCACGGCTCGCGACCGCTCGACCCTGAAGCAGATCGAAAAACTCGTAGGTCGCGAGATTCCCGCCGAATTCGAAACCAGCACGACTGGCGCCTCAGCTGAAGGTCAAGGCCAACGCCGCGAAGGCGAGCGAGACCGAAATCGTGATCGTCAAGGCGGCCGCGGAAGGCGCTTTAACAAAGACCGAAAAGGAAGACCCACGCCAGGCGATTCTTCGGGCGTGATCACTCCGGTGAACCCGGAAAACGCTTTGCCCCCATTGAACGGGATGCCGCTGGAAGGCGAATTCACGGACGACGAGGACTTGAACAATCAGGACGGCCTGGAAGCAGCCGAAGGCCAAGGGCCGCAAGCCGGAGACGAGCCCGAGAGCAACGCGCCTCGGCCGTTCTCCAGTGACGATCCGAACCAGCAACGTCGCCGGAAACGCCGTCGCGGCGGACGTGGCCGTAATAAGCGCCGCTTCGAAGGCGGAGCCCCGGGAGCCGCTCCTGGCGGCCCTGTACCGGTTGCCTCTTCAAGCAACGGCTCTGGCCCAGCTCCGGTCTCAACAAGCGGCGCGGAAGGCGGCCCCTCTCAAGCTCCGGCCGAACGCGGAGAAGGTGGCGCGGATGGACCTCGCAGAAACGGTCGGCGTCGTCGCCGACGGGGCCGCCGCGGACCTCGTCCCGAAGGCGGCGGTAACGGCGGAGGCGGCGGACAGCCTCCCTCCGGCGGCACGCCCGGCAACGCCGAGTAATTCAGCGACAAACTCTGAATCGAGCAGGACTTAAGCTAGTACTCCAGAGGCGAACTAGCGGAACATCAAGAACGGCGAAACTTCGCCCGCAGCAGCCGTTGCGGCTGAAGCCGGATTCCGATCTGCGTTTCGCTCCAGCGCCTTATCCCTGTTCTTTTCAAGATAAAGCTCTCGGTACCAGTAATAGTTTCGAGCAATCGAAGCCACGTACTCCCGCGTCTCACGGAACGGGATCAGATCGACAAAGAGCAGCCGATCGTCCGCCGGATAACGAGCGAGCCACTGCTCCACCCTTTCAGGGCCTGCGTTGTAGGCTGCAAGTGCCAATTCCGCTTCGCCACCGAAGCGCTGAAGGAGACCCGAGAAATAGCGCACACCCACTTTCACGTTGGTGCGAGGATCCATCAGTTGGGCTTTACCCACGCGCGCTACCCGTCTCGCCGTTGCCGGCATCACTTGCATCAGCCCGACTGCACCCACGCGACTTCGTGCGCGCACGTTAAAGGCGCTTTCTTGCCTCATCAAAGCGATGACCAAGTAAGGATCCACGGGCTCCTTTTGATCTTGAATGAGCTCAAACTGGCGGAGCGGGAACATCAGCTCTAAACCCTGGCGCGAAATCAGATGAGGATGATCGCGGAAGAGCCCAGCCAAGAGCTGAAACTTCCGAATTGCATCACCTGTCCGGCGCAAAAGGACCGCAAAATAAAGCTGGAACTCAGGTTCGGTTTCACGAAGAGCGCTGAGTCGAGCTTCGAGAACCTCGAGCGAGGCCTGATCTCCGCCCACAGCTTGGACCGCCTCTGCAGCCTGGACCCAGTCGTTCAGATCCGGGCGAGCTTCCGAACGAAACCGAACGCGTGGGTCGCGATTGGCCAACGGAATGAGGGGCGCAGGGCTAGAGTCTCCGTTCATCAAGAGTCCATGAAGAGACATGGGGTACTCGCGCTGCATTCTTTCTCGCAAAGCATCTGCCACTCGACGCTCACCGCGCTTTCGAGCGCACCGGTAGCGCCAGTAAATTGCGCGCGAGCGATAATCCGCCGCATCAGGGTGTTCGATCAAAGCATCCAGGTGGTCGGACGCTGACACCCACTCACTTTTACCCACTTTCAGGAGTGCTAGCCGATACCGAGCTCGCATGGAGTTCAGATCGTTTGCGCCGCCACAGCGAACTGCGCGCTCGTAGTAGCCCAATACTCGAGCCTCCACTTCGGGGTTCTGGAGCTCCTGTTCAAGCTTCATCCCGAGGGCACTCAAGACTCCCGGAGAAATGCAACTCGCCCACTGGGATACGGCCTTCTCCAATCGCGCTAACTTTGCGGTCGAGTTGAGAGGCTTCATCGCCGAGAGTACTTGGAGGTCCGTTTTTCCCGTGAGTGGCGCTAAATCTCCACGCAGAATGGCCTGGCTCATGGCTCGAACTTCACTCCGAGAAAGCCGCCGCGGACGATCGTCATCGTCCACATCACGACGCTGAGCTTTCGGCTCCCGATTCAGCGCAACCAAACAAAGCGGGGACGGCGCTTCTGAACGCTCACACCCCTGCCGATACCGCGTCGCTTCGACGGCGCCCATTCCACCCGTCTGATACCGCACAAACGCACGAGCTTCTCGGATCAGTCTTCCCCGATAAGGCTCCTGGGCCAAATCCAAACCGCTGTATCCTGCCGCGAGCATCTCAGAGAGTCGGTCATCCGTGACAAACCGATTCTTCAACTCGGACTCGTCCAGATCGTTTCCACGAAGAATCCCGCTCCGCACCAAACCTGCCGGTTTTTCCGGTGCAGAACTACAAGCAGCAAAGCCTCCCATCGCCAGCGCGAAAAGAGACAGACTCACCCAAGAATTCACCCTTCGCAGGGCCTGAATCTTCATCCTTCCCAGTGTAGCGGGAAGAGGGGTTCGCTTTCACTGGGTAACCTTTACCCGCTCGCTTCGGCCGCCAACAAAGCTTTCTGACGAGGACGTGCCAAGTAGCTGTAAACACACGGCACGGCAAGTAGCGTCAAAAGGGTCGAAACCCCCACTCCCCCGATCACGGCCAGTGCCATGGGGACTCGACTCTCTGCACCTGGCCCCAAAGCTAGAGCCGGAGGCAAAGCTCCCGCCATCGTCGAAACCGAGGTCATCAGAATGGGACGAAGACGTACCGGGCAAGCTTCCAAAAGCGCAGACCGGACATCCAGACCCTCGTCGCGACGCTGGTGCGTGAAATCCACCAGAAGAATGGAATTTTTCTTCACAAGACCCATCAGAAGAAGAATCCCAATCATCGAATAGACGTTGAGGGATTGACCGCCCAATACCAGCGCCAAAAAGGCTCCCGAGATGGAAAACGGCAAGGCAACCAAAACCGTCACTGGGTCGAGGAAGCTATTAAACTGCGAGGCCAACACCATGTAGGAAATGAGAATCCCTAGCAAAAGTGCAAAGCCCAAGGATGAAAACGAATCTTGGAAGGTCTTTGAGCTCCCCCCCGAAGCTAAGCGATAGCCGTCGGGCAGGATACGCTTCGCGACTGCTTCGACTTCCAACATGGCATCGCGCTGAGATGCCCCTTTGGCCACGTTCGCAAAGATTCCGATCGAGCGAACCCGGTCGCTTCGTTGAATGGCCTGAAGCGCGGGCGCGCGTTCGATCCGCACGACTTCGCGAAGTGGGATCAATTCACCCCGATTATTCCGAACCTGAAAGGAACCGAGATTCTCGAGACTGCGACGCTCCTCGTCCTCGAGTTTCACCCGGATGTCGAAGCGACGCCCCCCTGATGTGAAGCGCCCAGCAACAGCGCCTCCCAGTAAAGATGACAAAGTTTGGCCTACTTCCGCGACACTGACGGCTCGTAAGCGAGCACGATCCCGATCGGGCACGATATGCACTTCCTCGACCGCTCCTCGCAGCTCGGAATCCACATCCGTTAGACGCTTTGAACTTTGAAGCTCTGAAACCATCTTCCGCGTCAATGCCACCAAAGTATCCAGGTCAGGTCCCTGAACCGTCGCCTCGACCGGAAAACCTCTTCGCGCCGAAAAACCCGACATCGAAAGATCCTGAATGAAGACCTGAGCACCTTTGATCTTTTCTTTGAACTCTTTACGAAGAACCTCTGCCAAATCTTGCTGACTGAGCTTTCGATCTTTCCGATCCTTCAAGGTAACGAAAAGGACCGTGGAGTTCACATCCCCGCCGCCAAAGCCGCCGATCGATCCGAAGTACCGCGCCACTTCCGGCCGCGATGCCAAGATGGCTTCCGCTTCTCGGGTCTTCAAGTCCGTATGGGTCAACGATGAACCGTCGGGGGTCTTCAAGCGCACCATCAAGCTTCCCTGATCCTGCGCGGGGACGAATTCCTTCTTCAGGAATTTCAAAAGTCCCAGACTGACAACGAAAATCAAAGCCGAGCCCAGCACTACCTTTCCGCGATTCGAAAGAAGCCACGGAAGAATCCTGCGGTAGCGCTCTTCCAGTCGCGCCATCGTAGATTCAAGCCATCGCCCGATTCGGCTTCGGCGCTCGCCCACTTCCAAAAACTGCGCGCAACGCATGGGAGTCAAAGTCAGTGCTTCAAGCAAAGACAAAGCCACTGCCACCGAAATGGTGACGCCGAATTGAAAGAAGTAGCGGCCGATGATGCCCTTCATGAAGGCAACCGGGAGGAAGATCGCAATCACCGCAACAGTGGCGGCCAACGCAGCAAAAGTGATTTCGACGGCTCCGTCCAAAGCGGCCTGGACTCGCTTCTTCCGTTTCTCCAGGTGCCTGACAATATTCTCAAGCACCATGATGGCGTCGTCCACCACGATACCAATAGCTAAAGAAAGCCCAAGCAGCGTGAAGGTATTGAGAGTGAAGCCGAATGCGTGAAGTACGATGAACGAGCCCACTACCGACGTCGGAATCGACAAAATGACATTCATCGTGGCTGACCACGAACCCAAGAACAGCCAACAAACTAATGCCGTCAGCACGGCCGAGAGAACCAGAGTGAAGTTCAACTCACCCACTGACTCTTCGATGAATCGGGTGGAGTCGAAATTGATCCCCATTTCCATCCCCGGAGGAAGCTTCTTTTGAATTTCCTCCATCCGCGCCTTCACGGCCTTTCCGACGGCCACTGCGTTTGAGCCGCGCTGTTTGCGGATGCCCAGGCCCACAGCAGGTTTTCCCATGATTCGGCTCACCCGCCGAACGTCTGCTAGACCAAACTCCACTCGAGCCACTTGATCCAATGCAATGGGGCTATAATTCGGGGCTCCGCCCCGACGATTGATCGAGAGTTTTCGAAACTCATCCAACGACGAAGCTTCACCCAAAGTACGAAGGTTGGTCTCACGAAGCGGATCTTCCAACCGCCCAGCCGGAGGTTCGGAATGCTCGGACTGAATGGCCTGGATCACGTCCGTAACCGTCAATTGATAGCGTTCGAGTTTCTTTTCAGAGACCCAAACCCGAAGGTTGGGTTCGACATAACCGCCTAGGAAAACGTCGGCTACGCCTGGCACCGTATTGAAACGATCCTTGAGGACGTCGCGCACATAGGCCATCAGCGCGGGACGATCCATCCGGTCCGACGAAACACCGAGCCATAAAATAGGCTGATCCTCGGGATTCATCTTACTCACGACCGGAGGATCGAGATTCCTCGGCAATACTCGCTGTGCTTGTGCCAAACGAGTTTGGATTTCCTGAACTGCAACGTCGATATTCTTACCAAGAGCAAACTCGACCGAGACACTCGCCGAACCGCTTTTGGCCGATGAACTAATACCCTCGACACCCTCGACCGAAAGAACGGCGCTTTCGATCGGGTCAACGACGTCCATCTCCATCACTTCTGGAGCCGCACCTTCCAGAGTCGCGCTGATGCTGACCACCGGAAAGTCGACATCGGGAAGCTGGCTGACGCCCATCTCCCGGAACGCGAGCGAACCGAAGACGACTAGTGCTCCCATCAACATCCAGGCGAAAACCGGATTCCGAATACTCGTACGAACTAAGTTCATGGGGCGTCCTCAACGGCCACGCGCAAGGTGGCTAGGGAAAGGCGCGCTTGTAGACGCGCTCGGTCCAGCGAACGTTTCAAATCCTGATGGCTATTGAGCGCCGATAAAACTTCCAAAGAACTCACTAGGCCTAGGCGATAATCTTCCGACTGCTGCTGGTAGTTTTTTTCTGAAAGGCGATGAGCGCGCTCTAGCAGCTGAATCTGCTGAAGTGCGCCCTGAGCATCGAGCCAAGCTGAGCGCACTTCTTCTTCCGCCGAGCGCCGTGTTTGAGAAAGCAAAAGCTCACCCGTCGAACGCTTTTGGGCGGCTTCCCTGACCTGAGATCGCACCAAACCACCTTGAAAAACAGGCATGGAAGCCGTGACAGAAATATCCCACTGAGTCGTGGCAAGAATACCCGTCCGCTCCAAGTACCAGTTTCCGCCAGCATCGATCGAGGGCAAGTGAGCTCCCCAAGCGACATCTACCCCTCGTTCGGCAGCTCGTAACGCCTGAAGAGCCGCTTCGACATCCGGCCGCTGCTCCAAACGTCTCAAATGGTTCTCAAGCGGAACCAGCACGGAAGGTAAAGGTTCTCGCACCGAAGGAATTGCCGGAGCCACTTCTCGCGGCTGACCGGTCATCAGCACAAACTGATCGCGAGCTTGCTCCCAGGTCACTTGCGCGGCCTGAAGCTGAGCCTCGACGGTAGCCACCTGAGTTTCGGCAGCGAGTAAATCGCCAGAACGACTGCGACCAATTCGCACGCGCCCGCGCACATCCTCGGCACGACGGCGGGAAACCTGAAGTAGCTCCAGAAGATTGGCAGTGTCCACTTCTGCCTGAGCCAGCCGATAAAAAGACTGAGCCACGGAAGCGTAAAGCGATCGGCGTGCCTGACGAAGTCTGGCCTGCTCTCCTTGCCAACCCGCATGAGCGACATCCAGGGCCGCGAACTCGCGCAGTCCGCGAAACACAGGCTGAGACAAGGTAAGTCGCACTTGATGCTGATCAGCTCGAGTAAAGGCGTTCACCGAAGAAGCTGGCGGCATTTGCTGGCGGGTGTAGGTGCCGTTCAAAACCAAGGAAGGCAAAATTCCGGCGCGAGCTTGAGTCAGACGCTGGTGTGACTGCTCCACTTCGGAAACTTGCAACCCTTCGGTCTCAGTCCGAGCGCGAGCACTTTGGTAAGCCTCTTCTAAACTGATGCGCCGAACTGGCGGAGGCGTCGTTTCTTGGACCTCAGCCCCCGCTGCCGCTACTCCGAGAAGCATCCCCATGAAAACGACGAATCGAAGCCTCATGAAAGAACCTCATCCGCGGAATTCCACTTCGCCACTGCTTCGGGTAACGCAGGAGATTCTCCCGAGTGTCCCATGGACCGTGCCAGCTCCACAGGCGGAACTGAACCTGCTTTTCCCAGGAAAACTGCTTTCACCAGCGCCGCCGCGATCAACTTTCCATCCATGCCGTAAAACCGCTGCTGCAGGTAGAACCACTTGGCATCCCACCCTAGAACCCGAGTTCGAATCTCAAATTTCTGAAACGGAGCAATCGGGCGGCGGTAGCGAATCAAAACGCCCCCTGCGACGGGATTCCAGCGATTCTTCAACATTTGCCGAAGAAGCCCGGTGCGGATGGTTAAGTCCATTCGACCGATATCGAGAAGGGTCAGATACCGCCCGTTATTCATGTGCAGGTTGGCATCTAAGTCATTCGGCCAACAGCGAAACCGAATTTTAGACTCTTCGAAAACCCCGAGACAAGTTCGCTCCCAATAAGCGAGAAGCAGGATCTTCAACAAACGGAAGTAGAGGTTCACGCCCCGGTATCCCCTTCAGATTGAGCCGACGGCCAAGTTTTCAATGTAGCGAGGAGTGCCAGCACTTCAGCCTCGGTACGAAGGCGATTGATCTGAGCCGAATTATAATCCTGCTCAAACTGCAGCACTAAGAACACTGTGCTTTTTCCACGGGAATGACGATCGCGCTCATAAAGAAACTTCTCTTTTTGAGCCTCCTCAAGGCGTCGCACGAGTGCCAATCGCTCCTTGAGTTCGGCGTAGCGTCGAGACAGGTCCTGCCAGCCCACTTCCTCCTCAAACAAAGCACGCGTGGCTCGCAGATCAGCGCCGGCAGCTTCCAGAGCGTAGCCCTTACGGTGATCAGCGACTCGACCGAACTCAAGCGGCAATGTCAATCGAACCCCTGCCGAGAGGTTGGGATAGGTCAGAGTCAGGGAATCCTGCCAAGCTGCGGATCCTGCTAAATTTTGACCGTTCAAAATAGCCGAACCGAAAAGCTCGAGCGTGGGGCGATTTCTTTCCTGACCCAAGCGCGATCCCTGGAGTGCGGCTTGCGACTGAGCCACGGCAGCCTCAGTATCGCCTCGGCGCCCCCGGCGCGCAGGGACAGCACCCGCTTGGGCTGCTCCCGTTTCGAGCGGCTCGATCGCCTCAGACACAAGATCCGAGTCAACCCCCCGCAAGGAATTGAAGGCTCGGCTCGCGCTTCGTAACTCGTCGCGAGCTGCCTGAAGCTCGATCTCCCGAAGACGCAGCAGCGCCTGAGCCTGTTTCAAGTCACTTTCATCGGCGAGATGGAGATCCACGCGACGTGCGTTCCACTCGACCATTTTCTTGGCTCGGTCCAAAGTTTCGGCCTGAACTCGCGCCACTTCGCGCGAAGCCGAGCATCGCCAGTAAGCTCCTTCGGCCTGCGCCAAAACCATCTGCGCCCGGAACGCTTCCGCCGCTTGCGAAGCGCGCGCCTGTTCATCGAGCAAAGCTGCTTGAGCAGCAAACTCACTGCCGCCTCGATTCCTCAAAAGTGAGACGGAAAGCTCAACACTGGGCCGGCTGTCGAAAAATACCGGCCGCGAAAGAAAGCCCGGATTCGCACCAATGATTTCGGTGTGAGTCAGCAAATAACCCACGCGCGAAGTGACGCCCGATCCCCAGGCTTTACTGACGCCGATGCTAGCGGATTGGAACCGAGTCTCCACCCCTTGCGCGGGGACGCTGACTTTCGGAGACTCGTCATCCGACCAGAGTGCCTGCCCCTGCAAAACAGGAGCGTAAACTTGATCGCCTTCATTTTTCCGAAGAGCCGCCCCTTCAGCACCCTTCAGAGCCGACAAATAAGCCTGGTTGCCCTGACGTACCTGCTGCAAATATCCGGTCAACCCCAAACGGTCGGCCGCTTGAGCAACAGAAGAAACCCCGATGAGCCCTAGAACGAGCCAAGAAAGATACATGTCATGCCTCCCGGAAACAGCCGGCTGAAAAGACCGAGACGAAATTTTCCACCAACTGAGTGCGGTGATCTTCGTCCTTAATGGAGTGTTTGAAGTAGCGCATGCGGACTGAGTCCACGCGCACGAAGTAATTGAGAGACCCCTGAAGAATTTGAGCCAAAATGCCCGGATCCAGGTGTTCGTGAATGTAGCCCTTTTCCTGCCCGTGCTGAAAAAACTTCACCCAGGCCTGGAAAATCTTCAAAAACGTCTCTTCAAAGATTTTTGCTGCCACCGGAAGATCGCTTTCGATTTCTCGATGAACAATCTGTGCAATTTCTGGTTCCTGAATCTGAACGGCTACAATTTCCTGGATGGCTTGCTTCAGGCGCTCCCGATACTCCGGCAAGGAGCTTGCGGGCTGAAGTAGTCTCTCAGCCATCTCGAGCCGAGCCTGCCCGAAGAGCTCTAGACACTCTCGATAAAGCCCTTCTTTGCCGCGAAAGTAGTAGCTCACTAAACTGAGATTCACTCCCGCCGTACGCGCTAGGTCACGGACGGTGGTTCCTTCGAAACCCCGCC
>JACCDO010035080.1_pt1 | contig 10374 bp, 12 predicted proteins | sample 7446101 | NCBI WGS metagenome assembly JACCDO01 (sample SAMN15323440, study PRJNA562643) | freshwater metagenome | isolation source: river surface water | place: USA:Blue River Watershed | collected 2017-08-16
ATTCTTTAGGTATTGAGTCAATATTAAATAATAACAGTAACCGTTCTAATAACAAATTATATAAATATTTTTGTTGTTGTTTTTTGTAGTTTTTATAATTCTTTCTTCAATCTTTTTGTAGTTCTTTAGTAGATTTTAGAAAAATCTACGGCAAAATCTTTTCTAAAAAGAACTTTTGTAATTATTTTTTTCAATCTTTTTGTAGTTCTTTTTTCTAAAAAGAACTTTAAGGTGTTATATTATTCATAATATTATTAATATTTATATTATTATTGAATCCAATAATGACCCATTTACCCGATGGACTGGGTTTAGAAACTAATTTAACAGTATTATCTCCTTGTAATGTTTTATTAGTATTATTAGATACTAAATATAATAAATCATTTGTTCTAAAATATCCAGTACTTATAAAATAATTGGATTCATTTTTAATAGTATTCATATCTTCAAAAATTAATTCTTGATTTGTTCCACCATTATTAATAGATATATTAATAGAACCATCGCTATTAAATATAGGAAATTTAGTTGTATTATTTTTATCTGCTACAGATGATAATGAAATATAACAGGTTGATGATTTATATTTTGAAGAAATATTCCACATAATAGGAATAACAGGAGTTCTTTTATTTAAAGATTGATTATTTTTATTATTATTAAAATTATTTTTCAAATTATTTGATTCTTCGGTAAAATTCAAATCTTTATCATTTGAATTACCACAATACATATATGAACTAATTTGTTGAGCATAATTATTAACATTATTTTCATTTATATTATTTTGCTTAATATATTCTTTTAATTTTAATGCTACTGAATATGCCAAATTAGTATTTTTAAGAACAAGATTACTTTCATCTTTTCCAACTCCCCAAAAATTATAGTCTAAAGTTTGAACATTAATAAAATTATCAACATAAAATATATATGCGTTTATTCTATTATTATTGTTAATATTATTTATTAAAGAACATAATTTGTAAGAATTATTGTTATTATTTGTAATATATTGACTCAAAATATTTATAGGCATAAAAGTATTTTTATTATTATATGATTGATTAGAACTATTGTATGATATTGTTGAACTAGGTATTTGTGGAACAGGATTAATTAAATTAGTTTCTGTTAATGAATACATTGCGGAAGCATTTTCATATGAATTCTTCATATTATTATCACTATCTTTAGTAAAAGTAATTGTTTCCTTTCGCTCATTTGATGTATAAGCAACAGTTATAGTATTACCATCAATATATCCAGCACAAGTATTATTAAAAGAAGCAAGAGTATTACAATAAATATTATTAACATTTTTAATGTAAAATTTTGTTCTATTAAAATTTAATTGACAAATTGCAGTAAAATTATTTAATGGGCAATTCATTGTACTATTAAAAGTATTTTCTCTTGAAGTAGTTCCAGTAAAAGTATTATCACTATTTTGTGTAATACTAGTATAAGGATTATTAGTAGATACAGTAATATTATTAACTGCCAATATTAATAAATCATTTATTTGTAAAATAGACATATAATATTTATTATCACTTGAAATCCAATATCCATTCCAACCATATGCTCTACTTTCTTGTATATTTCCAATAGGATTAAATTTAGTACTTTCATAATTAATTCCTCGAGTATTAGAATCAATAGGATTAACAGAATAAATACTTAAAGATTGTTGAGTACTTTGAGGAATTAAATTATAATCAGTAAATTTTTCAATTTCTTTATTTACATCTTTATTTTTAAAATATAAATAAAAAATACATAATAATATAAGTATAATTAAAATTATTAAAAACATTTTATTTGAATAATTTTTTGTTTTCATATATAATATAAAAATAAAAAAATAATTTATTATAATAATAAATTAAAGATTAAAACCTTCTGGTTCTTTATCACCAGATTTATATTCACTCCATGGAGTATTAATCATCATAGGGCACACCATTTTACTATCACTAAATTTCTTTTTTAATAATACTTCATTTTGTTTTTGTGAAATATTTTGAACACTATTGTTATAAGTTGGTAATAAATCATTTGGGGTTGGAATATAAAAATCAGGTGAATTTGTCCAAGAACTTGTACCATAAATCCAATCACTATTATTATAGACTCTACTTTTATAATCACCTAAATTCTTTGATTTTTTACAACTATTATCTTTTTTATTATTGCTGTCAGGAGTTTCAACTTCACCATTATAAATATTAATATTAACAGGACTACAAGTATTTCCTTTTACACTATTTTTAATAGACAATCCTTCTAAATCAACATTATTTTTTGTTATTTTTACTGGTTGTTCTATCATTTCTTCTTCTGCAGGAACAGATTCTGGTTTTTTATAGTGATGCTCTTCTTCTTGTGGAATATGATGATGTTCTTCTTCTTGTGTCATACGATGTTTTCTATGTTGTTTTGTAATGTGATTCTCTTCTTCTTCTTGTAAAAGGTGATGAGTATTACTATATTTTCTTTGACCAGATGATTCATATAATTTATCATAACCTTCGATATAATAACTAAAATTACTAAAATCTTCTTTATTTTCCATATTCATTAAATAAAAAAATAAATAAAATACTATAAATAGTAAAATAAATACAAAATAATATTCTTTATTTAATTTTTTAATATAAAATGTTGTAATTATTAAACTTAATAAAAATGATAATAAACAATAAATAGAAATTTGTTTAATATTATACATATATTATTTAAATATAAAAAAATATTATAAATATTATATATTATATGGATAATAAAAATGAAGAATATGATAAATTATTTATGAATTTATATGATGAAAAAAAAGGTATTCCTGATTTAACATACAATGATTTTTATTATAAAAATAAAAAATTATATATTAAAAATCCAAAATTTATAAATAATAAAGGTTTTGTTGTATTTTATGCTGCATGGTGTTCTCATTGTAAAAAATTAACAAATTTAATGTATAAATTTCAAAATGAATATGTAAATATATTAAATATTGGAGCAGTTAATGTTGAAAATGTAAAAGATAAAAATGATATTATTGCATGTAATGCTAAAGTAACAACATTACCACATTTAATGTATATTAATGATGATAATTCACTAACAACATATGATTTTCCAATAACAGAAGAAAATATTTTTTATTTTTTAAATATGAGTTATTTACATTAAATTATTTAGATTAAATTATTTACATTAAATTATTTTCATTTTTCTTATCTATTAAATTATAAGTCTTGTCCATTTTTTATAATTATTAATAAACCATTTTTCAAATTCAAGTGGTGTTTCAATGTCTTTAAAATCCTTAGATGAAATTAATTTTTTTAATATTTTTTTAATATTTTTATCAGGATATATTTTACAAAAATTTACAAAAAAATTGTAATATTGTTCATATTTATACATACTAATATTTTTGTAATCATTGTGTAAAAATATATTATTGATAAAAAAAAATATTTTTTTATTATTTACATTAATATTATTACTTATACAATCATCTAAATTATATATATTTTTTTTTAGATTTTTATTTACAATATTATGTAAATCAAAAACCCATTTTATCAAATATTGTCTTGATAAAATATCAGTATTTATTTTATGAAATATTCCAAATAAATTTTTATAATGTTCACTACAAATAATACATGGAATAATATAACCAAATGTTTTAAAAAAAATAAAATAAGACATTTTATATTTTTCTTTAATTTCTTTATTATTTCCAATACTTATTGAGTGTAATAAATGCCAAGCACATGGACCCCAAATGCTTTTAGGAAAAGTATTTTCAGTTAACATTAATAAAATATAATTACATTTTATTTTTATTAAAAAAATATAATTATAATATAAGTGTTATGGAGAATAATGAATACAATTTTTTATTTTTAATGAATAAATGTGTATTACTCTTTAATTATATTGATATATATTATCAAAAAGAAGTATTGACAGATATTAAATATTTTATTAAAAGATTATGTGATATATATGAAACTAAAAAATTTAATTCAGTACAAGATAAAAAACATAATGTATTAAATGTTTTAAATAAATATTTAACAAAAATAATAGATGAAAAAATTATTTTTTTAGTTGATAATCAAGATGATAATTTTATAACAACTATAAATAATTCTGTTTTGAAAACTTGTAATGAAATATATAAGAAAAAAGAAATTGAAGAAAAATATAATATTAATAAAACATCTAATGATAATTTAAATGATAAAATAAGTGAAAAATTAAGTAATACAGAAAATATTATTAAAGAAGGTATTAAAGAGGAAATAAAACAAAATTTTAGTGTTAAAAATGATGAAACATTATTAATTCCTGAAAATCAAAAAAAATATTTAAATGAATTTGAAAAAAAAATTGATAATAAAATAAAAAATATTTTTATTGATATAGAAAATAATATTAAATTATCATTAAAAGATTATATTGAATATACAATTCATATTAAAAATGATGTTGATAGAAAAAATGATTTACAAATAAAATCATTAAATACATTAGTTGATAATAAATTATCAAAAGTATTGGAGAATTTATTTGAAGATGAAGATTTAAATAAAAGAATTATAAACAATGTTAAAACTGAAATGAATGATTTATATAAATATATTGATGATATTTTTATAAATGTTGATGAAAAAATGAATAACTTTGAAAAAGTATTGGATGAAAATAATAAGAAAATAAATACTACAATAAGTAATACAATAGAAATTATAAATAATAATATAAATAATAATACTCATAAAAATATTGATGATATAAATTCTAATATTGAAGGTATTAATTCAAGAGTAAATAATTTGAGTAATTCATTTAATGTTCAACTTGAAAATGTTTTGAAAAATATTTGTAATTTATTTATTGAAAAAAATAATGATTTATATAATAGAATAAATAGTGAAAAAAATAATTATCAAATAGTTTTTGATAAAAATGATAATATTGTAAAATTAATGTATAATGAAGAAGAAGTTTCTTCAACAAAAATAAATATAAAAGGATTAATGGGTCCAAAAGGTCAACAAGGTAATCAAGGTGATAAAGGAGATACTCCTATTATTAAAGATATTAGCTTAACAGATGATAAAAAAATAAAATTTGTAATATATGATGGAAATAATATTTATGAAGTAGTTTCTAATAATACTATTCCATTGGGACCGCAAGGTATTCAAGGAGAACGAGGTCCTGCTGGTAAAACATTTGTAGATTTAAATTGGAAACAAGAATCTGTTATGAGATTAGATGAAGATAATAATAATAATTTAGTAATATTAAAGTCATTGTCTATTGGAGAGCGAAGCCATTGTTTAAAAGAAAATTCAATTGCTATTGGAGGATCACAATGTTATAAAGAAAATTCATTCTCATTGGGATATAATAGTAAAACACTTGATAATAATAGTATTGCACTTTATGGTAGTACAATTGGTAATAATGCTTTTGCTTATAGAGCAGATAATGTTGATGAAAATTCAATTGTTTTTGGTAAAAATGAAAAAGGAATTTATAATATAGATAAAATTAATTTGAATTCAAGAGAAATAAATTTAGATTGTGATGTATTAAATATTAAAGCAAAAAATATGTATATTAGTAAAATAAAAGAATTAGAAGAAAAAATAATTAGTATGGATAAAAAAATAAATGATTTAATTAAGAAAAAATGATATACTAAAAAAATAATATTCTAAAAATAAATATTCTAAAAATAAATATTTTAAAATTTATATACTAAAATTAATATACTAAAAAATTTATTATTTAAGAAATAAATAATTTATAATAAAATCATTTTACTATAAATTTTTTTTCTATGTAAATTATATAAAAATGTTTTACATGGACTTAGAAGTTAGTAAACTTAAAACTTGGCAACTTTATGTTGGTTTTGTATTTATTCAAATTGTTGTTGGTATTATTGTAACTTTATTGGTTGCTGTCTTTGATTTGGCCGGAATCAGAGGTGCCTTATCTCAAGTTGTTAGACAACTTGCTGTTGTTATGAATGCTCAACCCCCTCAAAAATATTTGTCTCCCATTGCTGGTGAAATCAAGGAAGGCAAATACCTTTAAATATTTTAATTCTTTAAAAAACAAAATTTTTTAATAAATAAATATTATTTAATAAATAATATTTTTTACACAAACAATATAAAAACTATTTTTTATAAAAATATATACAATGTCACAATTTCTAAAATTATCTAAAATTATTATCAATACTAATCATATTAGAAATATTGATATATTAGCATCAAAATATATAATTAAACTTTCAACACCAAATATTAGCGGATATGTAATAGCTGGGTCTGGTAAATTTGATTCAAATTTTCCTACAATAAATGTATGTGAAAAAGAAAATAATGAAGATTATAATATTGTAAAAAAATGGATTAAGATACAAGATTATAATAGTAAATAATTCAAATAAAAGCTATTCAATAAATATTATTCAATAAATCTAATCAATAAATATTATTCAATAAATAATATTTATTATAAATCATACCTTAACACACACGGGATGGGGTGCGGGGCAACCAGCTGGTTTCCCTGCTTAGCACCCGGCGATTTCGAAAGGTCTTCTAGAAACATCAGGTTCAATAGTAGAAGTCATCCAAGGACTGACACGAATTTGTGGACAAGGAGGTTCTGATCTCAATTGAAGATTGGCATTTCTTAAAGTTTGACCAACAGTGTTAATACCAATATGGAATCCAGATTGCAAGAAGTTTCTATCTTTCAAAGAACCTTCTCCACTGGGATTGACTTGATTCCAAGTGCTGGAATTATCTTGAGGAAGTAATTGTTCAGGAGTTAATGTGTCTTTAGGGAAATCAGTTTGGACTCTATCATTACTGAATCCTTCATTTAAATTGGAATTCATCATGTCCATGTTATTATCACCAACAATACCGTTAGCACCAGATAATCCGTTCATTTTTTCCATAATAGGATTTCTCATTCCAGAAAGATTATTAGGGGTAGAAGTTGTAACACTAACTTGACCATCATTTTCTACCATCATTTTTGTGGTATTCATCATTTGAGGCATTTTTTCATTACTGTTAGATACAGCTCCTGCATTTTGAACAGGTTCTTTAGAAAAATAATTATATACTAAATAAACAAAAACTGCTACTAATAAAATAATTATTAAAATTTGAATCATGTTATTTGATTTAGAAGAACTACTAACTTTAAGGGTCATATTATATAATTAATATAAATAAAAAAATATTTTTTTATTAACAAAATAAAATTAACTTTAATTTTATTTTATAAAAAATAATAATAAATCTTTTGGATTAAATAGTATAAACTTTTTTTCTTCCAATTAATTTTGTTTTTTTTTTCTTATCATTTGGTACAACTTCATTTTTTTTATTAGATTTGGAATTTTTTTTCTTTATTTTCTTATCATCTACTACAGAAATGACTTCAATTTCTTCTTCTAAATTATTAATATCTATATTAACTGATTCATGAATATTATCAACATTAGTTGATTCATGAATATTATCAGTTTTAACTGATTCATGAATATTATCAATAACTGATGATTCATGAACATCAGGATTAACTGATTCATGAATATTATCAACAGTTGTTGATTCATGAATATTATGAACATTAGTTGATTCATCTATATTATTAATTGATTCATGAATATTATCAGCTGTTGCTGATTCATGAATATTATTAGCAACAGCTGATTCATGAATATTATCAGCTGTTGCTGATTCATTATATTCAAAAACATCCTTTTCAATTTTTAAAGTGCTAATATATTCTAATTTATTTTTTTCATCAACTTCTTCTTGGGTAATAAAATCAGTAACATACCATTCTTCCATTAATGTTTCCTTTGATATCTTTAAACCTTTAAATTCAACATTACATTTAATATAAGTATCTTTACTAAGATTTAATATTTTTTGTTCTAATAAATCATCATTAGGAATAACTAATTTAACATAATTATTACTCTTATGTTCTTCAATAGGACGCTTAACAATATTGTCTAAATCAAAAATATCAAAATCCTTCCCAAACCATTTCTTACTTTCTAATTTAATATTTTCTTGAGAAAACTCGTGTATTTTATTAATTAAATAAACAAAATCATTAATTTCATCATTAAAATCAAAATCATCATTAATTGATAAAATTAAATAACTCTTATTTTTATTAATATGATATGGTTTTAAAACTTTTAGAAAAGGTGTTTCGCTCTTAAAATATTCATCAATCTTATTTTTAACATAAATATATCTTTCTTCTGTTATACAATTAAATGATAAATCCCTAAAATTTGAAAATCTTTTTTTATATTTTTGTAATGCCATCATTTTATTTTTAAATTATATAAAATATTTTTTTTAATAACGCATTATATAGATAGTGCTAGCTCATTACTTATAAACATAAATTTTATTTACATAAACAATGAGCCCAACCTTATTATTTTCTTTTTTATCTTCACTTCTATAATCCCAAATTCCATTTACTTCAATTAATACTTTAACATATATATTCTTACCAATTTCGTATATTGTTTTTAAATAATTATTATTTTTATCTTCATATTCGACACTTGTTAAAACACAATTTCTCCCCATTTTAATTTTTGTTTCAATTATATCATTATATTTTTCCCTTGTTCTAATAACAGTTTTAAATTCATTATCATTTAATTCTAATTTTTCCTTAATAATATTTTCTATTTTTTTAATAATATTTTTAAAATAAATTTGTTCTGCATTATTATTATCCAACAATTCCAACTTCAAAACTTTTTTATTGTATTCAGTTTCAATACCAAATGGAATTAATAATTTAGGCGTCCAAAATTTAATATCTTTTCCAGCACAAGTTAATTTAAAAATGTTATTTGCTATTTCATTAATTTCAATTGTTGTTTTATCTAATTGCATTATATTTGTTAGATAAAAAAAATAAAGAATTATAACACATTAATAATCATATTTATAAAATAAAATTCATTAGTTTATTTTATATATTAATTCTATATCATATTAATAATGTCTATTAAAAATAATTTTATTAATGAAATTATAGATGTTGTAATTGATGAGGTATCAAAGGAAGAAATAAAAAATAAAATGAGTACATATCTTATTGAACCAAGTATTACTTATATATTTCACCGTTTTTATCCTTATATTGTTATAACATTTGTTATTTTTATTTTAATTCTATTAATGGCAATAACAATAGTATTTTTATTAATAAGAAAATAAATTAACTTAAATATTATTTAAATCTTAAAATTTTCCTTTGAATATCCAATAACAGCACAAGCAATTCTTTTACCAGAATTTCCCGTTTTTAAACTATCTTCGTTTCCTCCTTTTCCACAATCATCTTTATCTTCATGTATTATTAAACCTCTACCAATAATATTTGATTTATTTCCTCTTAATTTAATAACATTATCGTAAAAAATATATCTTGCTTCACCTTTATTATTTGTACTAATATTTCCTAAATCTCCAACGTGTCTATTTTTCATACCAGGGCATCCGTGAGTAGCTCCATAAGGATTAAAATGTGCACACATGCTTGTACATTTATCAGTTAAATCTCCTGCTTCATGAACGTGGAATCCATGTAAAGAATTAGGTTTAAGTCCACTAATATTTAATTCTATCATAATTCTTTTATTAGGTAAATCTTCGGTAAATTTTACAGTTCCTTTAATATTATCATTGAAAACTGCTATGGCATAAATTGGTTTCTTATTCATATTATAATAATATATTACACATAAATATATTATTATAAAAATACATAAAAAATATATTATATTTAATATATTTTTATTCATATAATATTTTTAGCATATAAAAAAATTATTATTTACTCAAATAAATATTTAATATTTCTTTAGCGTATTTTCTAATTTTATTTTTTTCATCATCACTCTTTTTATCCCAAAAAGCAACTTGTCGTGCTGTTGAATAATTCATTTTCAACATTTTTCTATGAGTATATATAAAATTATAATATAATGTATCCCAAAGTGCACACCAAACATCTTTTTTATAATCACTCATATTCAAAATATAATTAGATGAAGAAAAATATGGACGTGTCATCATCATTCCTCCATCAGCGTATTGAGACATTGAATAAACATTTGGAACCATCACCCATTCATATGCATCAATCGTCCATTCCATAAATAATTTATAAACTTGATTAGGATTTATTTGACATAACAATAAAAAATTACCTAAGTACATTAATCTTTCAATATGATGAGCATAAGAATATTTAGTA
>JACCDO010576993.1_pt1 | contig 10372 bp, 6 predicted proteins | sample 7446101 | NCBI WGS metagenome assembly JACCDO01 (sample SAMN15323440, study PRJNA562643) | freshwater metagenome | isolation source: river surface water | place: USA:Blue River Watershed | collected 2017-08-16
GCAGTTAACGCAGGAAGTGCTGGAACAGCGACTAACTCTGCAAACACAAATATAGTTTTAGATACTACGTCCACTATTTTCTTAACTGGATCCAGAAGCAATGCTTCTATAGGATCTACTGCGGTTTATGTACTTTCAGGTGTAAGTGCTCTTGGTAATACAATTACTGCTACTACTTTTAGCGGTAATGCAACCACAGCCACTTCTGCTGGTACAGCAGGTACGGCTACTAATGCTGGTAGTGCAGGAAGTGCCACCACTGCTGTTAGCGCAGGAAGCGCTGGTACATCTGTTTCTTCTGGTACTGCAGGCACAGCTACAAACGCTGGATTTGCTGGTGCGGCTACTACTGCTACTTCCGCTGGTACAGCAGGTACGGCTACAAATGCAGGTAGTGCTGGTACTGCAGTCAATGCTGGTAGCGCTACGACAGCCACTAATGCTGGCTCGGCTGGAACAGCTGTCAACGCTGGTTCTGCTGCTACTTCTACAAATACAGCAAATACGAATGTAGTTTTAGATACTACTTCAGTAATTTATTTAACAGGTTCAAGAAGCAATGCTTCTATTGGCTCAACTGCAGTTTATGTGTTATCTGGTGTAAGTGCTTTAGGAAATACAGTAACAGCTACAACCTTTAGTGGAAATGCTACGACAGCAACCTCTGCTGGTACAGCAGGAACAGCTACTAATGCTGGAAGTGCAGGCACTTCTGTTTCTGCTGGTACAGCAGGAACAGCCACTAACGCTGGTACGGCAGGAACAGCCACTAATGCAGGATTTGCAGGAGCAGCTACGACAGCAACAAGTGCAGGCAGTGCTGGAACAGCTGTAAACTCTGGTTTAGCTGGTAGCGCTACAACTGCCACATCTGCTGGAACAGCAGGTACGGCAACGAACGCTGGTACTGCAGGAACTGCTACAAATGCAGGTTCAGCTGGAACTGCTACAAACGCAGCTAATACAAATATTGTATTAGACACAACATCAACAATTTTCTTGACTGGTTCAAGAAGCAATGCTTCAATTGGATCAACAGCCGTTTATGTATTATCTGGTGTGAGTGCTCTTGGTAACACTATCACTGCAACTACATTCTCAGGTAATGCTACAACTGCGACTTCTGCTGGAACAGCGGGTACGGCAACAAATGCAGGAAGCGCTGGTACTTCTGTAACTGCTGGCTCAGCAGGTTCAGCTACAACTGCCACATCTGCCGGAACGGCAGGTACTGCAACAAACGCTGGAAGCGCTACTACCGCTACAAATGCTGGCTTTGCAGGAGCAGCTACCACTGCTACTAACGCAGGTTTTGCAGGAGCAGCAACAACTGCTACATCTGCTGGTACAGCAGGTACTGCTACTAATGCTGGTTCAGCTGGAACATCTGTAACTGCGGGAAGTGCTACAACAGCCACAAATGCTGGTACTGCTGGAACTGCGACAAACGCAGGAAGTGCTGGCACTTCTGTTTCTGCTGGCACTGCTGGTACAGCTACAAATGCTGCTAATATTAATGTAGTTTTAGATACTACATCAACAATTTTCTTAACTGGTTCTAGAAGCAACACTTCCATAGGATCTACTGCAGCTTATGTCCTTTCAGGTGTAAGCGCATTAGGCAACACTCTTTCTGCTTCAGGAGTAAATGTTACCGCTGCGACAGCTTCTACTAATCCAAATACTGGTGCTCTTATAGTTACTGGTGGTGTTGGTATTAGTGGAAGATTGTATGTGGGCTCTAGATCTCTTACCAGTTCTTATAGTGGTACCTTAGCAGGATTTGCCGCAAGTAATAATTCTGGGCCATCAACTGTTTATATACAAAATACTAGCTCTGGATTATATACTGGTGCTCAATTAGCTTTAGCTAATGATGTAGATACAGCAACAATCACTTTATATAGCTCAAATAGTGATGTTTTATCTCAAGAATTAACAATTAACAATAACTCTGGACCAATTAGAATTACTTCAGGTTCGGCTACAACCATCAGTTTGTTACCTGGTGGTGGCGCTGGGGTTAATATTAGTTCAACTGGAACTTCAATTGAACGTAATACTGTTTCAACAAGTGCAACAACTGGAGCTTTGACTGTAGTTGGTGGTGCGGGTGTTGCTAGAACATCTTATTTTGGCCAATCTGTATTTATTCAAGGTACCACTGGTGGTGTTTCTACTACAACTGGTGCATTAGTAGTAACAGGTGGCGTTGGTATCGGCGGTTCTATATGGACAAACTCAGCATCACTTTCGTCAATTTCTGGAGTTCAATTTTTAAATAATAGGGCTCAAAATGGTTTTACTATCAATGCGTCTTCATCATTCACATTTAATATTCAAGATGGAGCTAATAATCAAAGATTAAATTACCATGCAGATTCCAACAGAACTGAATTTACTGGAAATAATGCTACACATGAAATTAGATTAATACATTCTAATAACTCATCTTACACTGGCTTCAGGGCTAATTCTTCCGGAACAGTAACCTATACCTTACCAGCAGGAGACGGAACTGCAGGACAAGTTTTAAGAACTGATGGCTCTGCTGGGCTTGGTTGGACAACAGCAGCTGGTTCAGCTGCTGGATCAAGCACTCAATTACAATACAATCAAGGTGGAGCATTTGGTGCTACATCTAGCTTAACATATGTTCCATCAACTCAATTATTAAGTACTCCTAATTTAGCTCTTACCAACTCTCAGGCAAATGAGGGTGGTGAAATTACATTTAGTATTCCATCTTCTGGTACTGCATTAACCACCACCATAACGATGGATATTTATCAAAACAGATTGAGAATATTCGAATCTGGTGGAGCTAACAGAGGTGCATACATTGATTTCACTTCATGTTCAAACAGTGTAGGTACTAATTTACTTGTTGGGTCTGGAGCTTCTGGTTTAACATCATTGAATGGTCTTACTGCATCAACTCAAACATTTGCAGTAGGAACATCTGGTTCTGATTTTAACATATCTTCAACCACATCCACTCATACGTTTAATATTCCATATGCTGGTGCTGCTTCCACAGGTCTTATCACAACAAATGCTCAGACAATAGCCGGTACTAAAACATTCTCTTCAACAATATCAGGTAGTATTACAGGCAACGCTGGTTCTGCTACCACAGCTACATCTGCTGGTACAGCAGGTACTGCTACTAACGCTGGCTTTGCAGGAGCTGCAACAACTGCTACATCCGCTGGAACAGCAGGTACAGCCACTAACGCTGGTTTTGCAGGAGCTGCAACAACTGCTACTTCCGCTGGAACAGCAGGAACTGCTACTAATGCTGGCTTCGCAGGAGCCGCTACTACTGCTACATCAGCAGGAACAGCAGGTACGGCCACTAATGCTGGTTCCGCAGGAACATCAGTAACAGCAGGTTCAGCTACCACTGCTACTAATGCAGGATTCGCTGGGGCAGCCACTACAGCAACATCTGCTGGTACAGCAGGTACAGCAACTAACGCTGGTTCTGCAGGAACCTCAGTAACAGCAGGTTCAGCTACCACCGCTACCAATGCTGGTAGTGCTGGAACATCGGTAACAGCAGGGTCTGCTGGTACAGCTAACAATTCAGCTAATATAAATGTTGTCCTAGACACTACATCAACAATTTTCTTAACTGGTTCTAGAAGTAACGCTTCTATTGGTTCAACCCCAGCTTATGTGCTTTCAGGTGTAAGTGCTTTAGGTAACACTCTTTCTGCCACAGGGGTTAACGTAACTGGTGCAACAACTTCAACAGGCACAGGAAATGGAGCTCTAGTAGTAACTGGTGGTGTTGGTATTGGAGGAAGTTTATGGACAGCAGCTGGTAATCTTTCTTCAATATCTGGTGTCACTCACTTAAATGGTGCAATTCTCGCAGGTGCATGGGCTGGAACTGCTATATCTGCAGTAAATGGCGGTACTGGCCAAAATACATATGCCACTGGTGATATTCTTTATGCATCTTCTTCCACTGCTTTAACTAGATTAGCAGCTGGAGCTGCAGGAAGTATTCTTTATCATTCAAGTACAGCTCCATATTGGGGAGCTGCTCCAACTGGCTCTGGTGGAGGCGCAGGAACTGTTGCTGTTGGCACATCTGCAAGATTAGCTTTCTATCCTGGTACTGGTTCTTCCGTAAGAGATGCTACAGGATTTGAGTATAGCACATCTGGCACAACCAATACTGTTAGAGTATTTGGTGGGTCTGCAATTGGTAATACATTCTTTATTGTTAACGGTATTGGTACTTCACAAATTAGAGTTGGTATTGGTGTAACAAACCCAGCATATGAACTTGAAATTGAAGGTGAGATTTCTGCTACAAACAAGTCCTTCGTTATCAATCACCCACTTAAACCTGATTGGAAATTAAGATATGGTTCTTTAGAAGGCCCAGAAAACGGTGTCTATGTAAGAGGCATTTTGAAAGATGAATATGTTATTGAAACACCAAATTACTGGACAGGACTAGTAGACCCTAATTCATTCACTGTTACTTTGACTCCTATTGGCAAATCAGATTCTATCTTGTATGTAGAAAAAATTGAAGATTACAAAGTATTTATTAATGATTTCAATAACAATCCTATAAATTGTTTCTTTACAGTTTGGGCTGAAAGAATTGATATACCTAAGCTTATAGTGGAGTATGAAAATGGGACAATTTTATAATCCATATATTGCCTCATTTGACACTATGTGTCTCAACATGGATGTTGCTAATGTAAGATCATATCCTGGCTCTGGTACTAACTGGTTTGATGTTTCTAACTTTAGAAATACAGGAACATTAACAGCATGTACTTTGACTGGATCTGGTGGCACTACTGCTTTTACTTTTGATGGTGCTACTAGCTTAGTCAATTTGGGAACAACAAATGGTGGAAATGTAACAACTGCATGGACAGTTGAAGCATGGATTTACCCAACAGGATACGGAGAAGGTAATGCTGGAAGAATCTTTCAGCATTCATCTGGCTCATTAACTGGATTCATTTTTTCATTAGACAACAGTGCAGTCACAGCAGGTTTGCAAGTTAATACTTATGCAGTTTCAGGCTTTTCTGCAAGAATTGGAAACTGCATAACATTAAATGCTTGGCAGCAAGTTGCACTTTCATTTAGTTCAGGAACTGCTACATTTTATGTCAATGGGGCTTCAATAGGTTCTAGCAGTGTTACATCTCCTTCTTCATATACTGGCACAGATTATATTGGTAACAATGCTGGTGCAACAAACACATTTGCAGGGAATATTTCTATTGTGAGACTTTACAGAAATGCTTTGACTGCTGGAGAAATTTTAAATAATTACGATGTATTTAAAGGACGTTACAGCACTGTTGGTGCTGGAGGATTAGAGGTACCACAATAATGGGAGTAGGAAACGGACCTAAATTAGAAGGATTTGACTCATTGTTTGGAAATGTAGATGCTGCAAACATTCGTTCTGTAAGCGGCTCTACAATTACAAACACCTTAACTGGAAATGCAACGCTATCTACAGGTGTAAGTATAGTAAGCTCTGGTGGTGCTAGTTATATTAATTTTGGTGGAGCAGGAGTTGTTACCTCATTTTCAAACACTGGTATTTCAGGAGCAAACTCTAGAACTTTAGCAGCCTGGGTTAGATTTACATCAAAAGCTACTCAATCAGTTATGTCTATAGGTGCTAATGGTGCTGGAACAGGATTTGGCTTAGAAACATCATCTACAGTATGGAACTTAAGTATTGGTAACTCAGGAACTGCAACAACATTAACTTATGATGCAAATGTTTGGTATCACGTAGCTTATGTTGGAGAATTTTTAACAAGCAACTCCATAACATCAAGATTATATATAAATGGCGAGTTGAGATATAGCGCTGCTACAGCCAGTATAAATACAACTAATTCTCCTTTTTATCTAGGAACTAATCCGTCTAGATTATTAAGATTGAATGGTTTTATATCTCAAGCAAGAGTTTATAAAAAAGCATTAAGTACTAGAGAAATATCGAGAAATTACGAAGCTTTTAAGGGTAGATACAACTAATAGGTAAATAATATGCCAGATATAGATAAAAATATAAAAATTACGCCTAGTAGAAATAAAACAACTACACCAAAAATTGTTTTTACTGGTTCTGCGACTGGTACTTCTGTCATTACTATGGAAGTGCTCAATGATAATTCGATATCATTTTATAGTAATGAAGGCCAGATTTTTTCATTAGACAACAATTTGACAGTTGGAACAATTTGGTCTGTAAATGATGTTTCTGGCACTCCTTTATTAAGAGCTTCTGCTGGCGCTACTATTGGAATTGGTGAGTTTGCTGGAGTGGTTGGAATTGGTGAATCAAATCCAACTGCAACAAACAAATTGCAAGTAAGAGGCAATACTGCTTTTGGTACAACTTCAGACGCAAACCAACAATTCTTCTTTTCTGGGAATGTAGCTTCTGGTAATAATTTTTTAGAAATTAACAGAGCTAATTCAATAAGATTTTTCAATTCTGGCAATACATTTTATTCATCAATCAGAGGTGGGGCAAATGCTGCAAACGTAAACTATACTCTCCCCGCAGCTGATGGTACTAACTTACAGGTTTTATTTACTAATGGTTCTGGTGGATTAGGATGGACCACAGTCGCAGCATCAAGCGCAGGTATAGCACTTACAGCTGGTACTGGAATTACATTTTCAACTGGAACATTAATAACTACGTCAGGCACAATAAGAGCTAGAAGGCCGTTAGTTATCAGTTTCTGTACAGGTTACACTCCAACTGCTGCTGGTGCTGACACTAACATCATCAGAATACCTGATAGCCCTAGTGATGGTACAACTGCTTTAACCTATATCCCAAGAGAGTTTCACATTAGAGTAGAAACTCCATCATCAGGTACTTCAACAATTCAGTTAGAGAAATACACTGGGACATCTGCTTTTTCTGGTACTGCTATCACAACGTTAAGTATAACAGGTGGTGCAGTTTACGAAGTACAGTCATCAGTGTTTGCTAACGCAGGATTAGCTTTGACATCAAATGATAAATTAAGAATAAACTTCACTGCTCTTAATGCCACTCATGCAAACTTTTCTGTAATGTTGGAGCTTGAAGAAGTCTAATGAAAACTTGTGTTGTAAGAAGAAGATTTTGGGCGTTAGAGGCTGATGCCAGAGCTGTAAGGGTACAAACTGAGCCTGGTTTTGGCACTCCTAAAGCTTGTATGATCATGTATGCAGAAGTAAATGCTGCTACAGACGCTTTTGACACTGGCCTTGCTCAAAGAAACCTTGGTATAGGTTTTGTTGGGCCTAGAGGTGATGGAGTTGCAACAATTTTAGAGCATTGTGCTCACATCACTGTTCAAGATAACCAAACCCCATCAGCGGGAAGAAGGCAAAACTTTAACACAAGGGCAATCAACGCTCATAACAATACTGGAGGTACAGTTTATTATAGAGTAGACACTGTGACTTTTGGTACAGATTTTGCTGACTTTACTTTTACAGACCAAACTCCTCAAACAAATGGACATATAGAAGCAATCATTACATTTTTTGGCGGAGATGATATAACAGTTGGCATAGGCACAGTTCCTATGGCTGGTACTGCTGGAGGAACAGTCACATACTCAGCTTTAAACTTTAGACCAGATGTTGTTATAGGCGCATCTGTAATATCCCCTTTGAATACAGGGCTTACTGATGACTGTAGAATATCTTTTGGTGCAGCAACTAGATCACCATTAGCGCAAAAATCAGTATATTGGCATTATGAAAATGCAGCAGATCCAATCGATTGTATGTCTGTAAATGCCCCATCAGCTTTGGTAACATATTCAACTAGTACAGGTGTGGGCCCATATACTCACACTATTTCAGGCATAACAACTGGAGGCTTTACATTGACATCCAGTGATGCTGCTAGTGGATCTAATAATAATTTTATATTCTTAGCAATAAGAGGAGCTAGTCCACAACATTTTGCTTTAACTGATTTAAACACTTCAACTACTACTGGAAATGTATTTACTGGCTTAGGATCTACAGGTTTTGTTCCTAAAACTTTAATTGGCGCTGCTGTAAATGCTACTGCTGATAATACTAGAACCACTACTTCTCCAGGATCTGACTCAATTCAGTTTTTTGGAGGAAATAGAAGTAATGATTCTTTATATTTTGATGGTGTAGGAACTATTTCTGCAAGTACTGCAAGTGCAACAGTGACAGGAACTGGCACTTCATTTTACAGATACGCCCCAGGATTTAAATTATATAACACTAGTAATTCTCTGATAGGAACAATTAGCACAGTAGGCTCGCAAACATCAATAACCCTTACTGGTAATGCTGCGATAAACGTATCAGCAGGTTCAGGTTTTGTTTACTCAGATCAAGGGCAACATTGTATTTCATTTGGTGATGAAGATGCAAATAACAACAATTCATTTGTCTTTTCACAAATATCTAGTAGATTGATTGCATTGTCTAGATCTTCTGGAGAAGCTCCTTCAGATATTGTAGAAGCAAGTCTTGTTGATTTTGACACTAGGCCAGGATTTACTTTAAACTATACACTTGCTAACGCCACTGCTAGAAAAGGTTGGATATTAGCATTTGAAAACACTGATAACGCAAATGAAGCTAGAAGGCGCACAGATGCTCATTATTAGAATATAAATATAAGAGGATAAATAAATGTTAGGTTTTACAATTAATGTTCCAATTAGGGATGTAGACTCTGCAGATGTCAAAAATGCATTTGCTCAAGCATATGGTTACAGAGAAACAATTGATTTAGGTAATGGTATTTTAGAACCTAATCCAGTTTCCAAAGAGCAATTCGTAACTACTTGCTGTACACAATTTTTACTTTCTATATTGAAAGCTTACACTGTTGAATCAGCTGAAGCACAAGCAAGAAATGAAGCTATTGCTGCTGCGACAGAAAGAGCACAGGAAAATATTTCATTATTTGATGTTGCTAGAATTGAAGCACTTCCTGTAAATCCTTTTGAAAACTTCCCAACTTTAACAGAAACAAGCGCATCAATTACAAAGGGTGATGTAGCTGAAATACAATTGTTAGGTGTTGACCCAGATGATTTACCATTAACATATGAAGTGATTAATCAGCCTTCAAATGGGTCTGTATTAATTTCTGGTGATGAATTAGTATATACACCTGAACCAAGTTTTTATGGTCAAGTTATTATTGGAGTAAAAGCATTTAATGGCACTAAATACAGTCCTTTAACTAATATTATTGTAGATGTAATTAGCCATAATCCAATTGTATCAGATATGACATTATCTATTGAAAAAGATGGTACTTTAGTAATTGATTTAAGTGGTTCAGACCCTGATAATGATTCATTGACATATGCAATTGAGTCATTGCCATCTTATGGAACAATTTTCCAAAACGATTCCAACACTCAAACTTATGTACCAAATACAGGTTTCGTTGGTCAAGACGAACTTACATACAAGGCATTTGATGGAACATATTATAGTGACCCAGCTACTATAATCATCAATGTAACAGGAGAATAAAATGTCCATTGATTTTTTAGTAACAATACCAATTAGAGAAACTGATGCACAAAATGTCATTGAGGCTTTTGTAAATAAAAGACCTTACAGTGCTCCAGTTCCAGCAGATAAAGTTGTTGATAATGCTGGTAATGAAATAGATAATCCAATTACAAAAGAAAATTATGTAGAGGATTGTATTGCTTATTTTATTTTAGATGTAACAAAAACATATCTTATTGAAAAAGCAGCAAAAGAAGCAAATGCACAGGCTAGAATTGATGCTGAAGCTGCTGCATCGGATCTTGCAAATTGGATAAGAAACAACTAGTTAAAATTGCAGCCATACAATTAAATATGGCTCAATGCTTTACTGAAAAAACATTCTTTAATTACATAGAAAGAATATTTAGAATAAACTCGTACAAACATAAAGCTGATGTCCTCGTATTTCCAGAGGATATCAGCTTTTGTCTTGCCTGGGTTAAAGAATCTGTTCCCATTAAACAAAACTCTTTCAAATCTTTTTTAGAGAAATTATCTGACATTTTTCTTTCTAAAATAAAATTAGATAAGATGGGTAAATGGCTTGCTCAAAATAAAATTGAAAGAATAATAAGAAGAACATTTGCCACACTATCAAAAAAATATAATGTGGTGGTTGTTGCTGGTTCTATATATGTTCAAAGAAATGGCGACATATATAATTCTTCCTTAGTTTATGATTGTGGTGAGTTTGTTGGTGAATATTTAAAGCAAGAATTAGTGACATTGGAAAAATCTTGGGGAGTAAAATCCAACACTGATTCTGAGCCAATTCAAACATCAAAAGGGAATA
>JACCDO011187854.1_pt1 | contig 10372 bp, 2 predicted proteins | sample 7446101 | NCBI WGS metagenome assembly JACCDO01 (sample SAMN15323440, study PRJNA562643) | freshwater metagenome | isolation source: river surface water | place: USA:Blue River Watershed | collected 2017-08-16
ACTGATAAATTTGACATTCAACAAGTATGTGAAGTTATAGCAGAACTATTAAAGTATAATTGGATAGAAGAATTAGATTTCTCTAAGAGAAATTATTCCTTGCAAAATTTTGCGATTAATCGGGAACACTTGACAACTACTTTTTCTGGTTTATTTGGAACAATTTACGGTAAAATAATTAGCGATAATACTAAAATAGGAGGGGGAAGTACTAGTATTGCAAGTTACTTAACTATTTCCGAAAATGTTGAAAAGAAGTGTAAGAAATTTACAGGAATAGATACCATGACTCTAATATATTCAACGGTAACTGGATTAGGTGTTACTGGTGGTGATTTAAAAATTAATGTAAATGACTCATCAGAATTCGTTCATTTTAAAACATCAACGCTGGTGCCATCTAGTCTACAACTGGTCGAAGATAAGGAAGATATTGAATCGAGCGTAGCTACAAGCGAAGTAATCGACGATAATTCAATACAGGTATCTTATCCAAACCACGGTCACTATCAAAAAAGTTTAAATCGCGTTACCTCTTCATTTCAACTTCAAAAAAATGACGTGATACCTATTTCTAACACAAATACTAACACAAATACTAACACGAAGTGGAAGAAGCCAATAGTATCAGACCCACCTATAAGCATCGAAATACGCCAAAAATTACTCCAGGTATTGTTGAACTTTAAAGATGATGCCCTCACAGCTGAAGAGATACAAAAAAAAATGGTCGATGTCTCTTTATGTGAAGTGCAGCTGGCGTTAAATTTTTGGGTTGCAAATAATTTTGTTATTGAAGTACCTTGTATGATCAATACAGACAACCCTCCGTCATTTGTGCATACTAATTATGCTCATATTTTCGTTGTATGTAATAACGACGAGGGATTTTGTCCATGGATGAATCTTAAAGGTGAGAGAAATTTGGCTATGTTCGCACTATTCAGATCAAAAGTCCTTTCTACGCTAACCTCATATCCGGGTAGTAATATTCAAAAAATTCACGGGACAGTTCCGATGCTACTGATGTTTCAAACTAAAGTGCTGCTTAATATACTCGAGGAAGATGGTTTAATATACGCAGAAAATGAGACCTCAACTAGTTTGGCTGGACCCTTTGACACAAAAAGGACTGTATCACCTACTGGGAAATATATTTATTTTATTAAAGTGTATTAATTGTGAATTTTAAACATCACATTACAATTAAAATGTTGAAAATGTATCTATTATAAGAGCGTAAATTATTTAATTGGCAGCGACGTGAAGAACAGTGCCTTTTGGTATTTGTAATATTTTCATTTGACTGTTAGGCCTTTCGTCTTTACTATTCATTTTTTTTTGGTGATACTTTTGTCTTTCCTCGTCAACAAAATCTACTTTCCACTCAAACTCGCTAATCTTAACTAAATATACCTTAAGATGAGGGAATAGCATTTGTAACATATTTACAGTTGCAACTTCTTCGACGCCACCATCATCCTTGTTGTCGATCCCATCTGATATTATAGGAAACCCTATTATAGGTAAATATTTCATATTCCATATAGCGAATGTATTCCAAGGGCAAGTTCTACCCCTTATGTCCGTGTGGCCTTCGTTAAAATCATGACCAGGTAATGCAGGTCCAACTACTAAAACATTAGAATCGAAATTAATAATGTTCATAAGTATATCCACAGATTTTTTAGATATTTTAAATTCTAGAGACTGTTATATTTTACGAAATTAGAATAATAAATAACAATTAAGATATTGAAAAATTACCTGAAATATTAATGTTTCAAAGCCCTCTTCCATTGCTTTAACAACAATAGTATTTAAAGCTGTTGTGAATCGACCCCAGTACACTAGCGGCAGTAAAATTACTTTGTCTGTAAGCTCGTGTTGACTAAAGACTTCAACGAGCTGATCCTTGAAAATTCCGGTAGTTTCTAGTGAACCATAATTTATACATATCAACACTTTCGATGAAAAAGTAATACAACTTTTAACAAAATCAACAATCTCATCTATTTTTGGCGGAATTGATGCATTTACTTGATGAATTCGAGTTGCTACAAGAACCTTCTCCATGGTCGATTTAATATCATTCGTCACTCATTCAGGTAAATTTTTTTTTCGGAAATTCTTGGAACTTAATCCCTATTCCTACCTTTTTTTTGAAGAAGGGGAACGAAGAAAAATTCTGCAGCAGCAGCACTTGCACTGCAACTATGGGTGACGAGTTCTCTGATTTTGGGCAAAAGGTAGATCTAACCGCATCCATTAGAGGCATTTTGCGAAATTATCCCGAAGGAACTGCTATTTTAAAGGAATTAATTCAGAATGCTGACGACGCTGGTGCCAGGTCAATCTCTTTCTGCTTAGACTGTAGGCAACATCCGACGGAAAAAGTTATAGGCACAGGATTATCACAGTTTCAAGGATTGGCGTTAATGGTGTATAATGATGCCGTGTTTACCGAGGAGGATTTTAAATCCATTCAAAGAATAGGCGATTCCCTGAAAAAGTCTGAGAATACCAAAGGTAAAATTGGTAGATTTGGAATTGGGTTTAACGCAGTATATCACTGGACTGATCTGCCTTCATTTATTAGTGCCGAATATCTAGTGATGTTAGATCCACAAGCAAGATTCTTACCCAATGTAAATCCATCAAATCCAGGTAAAATTGTAAATTGGAAACAAAACAAAACAGTACTAGATAGTTACAGCGATCAATTTTCTCCTTATTTTGATCATTACGGATTAAACTTTCAACGTCCTTTTAACGGGACATTGTTCCGATTACCATTGCGTACGACTTTACAGGCTGAGTCATCACTGTTATCTAAACGATCATTAAGCATAATCGAATCACTTGAATTATTACAATCTCTGAGAAGTGAATCATCTGCTATGTTACTATTTCTGAAATCGATCGAAACTATTGAAATTAAAATTTGGGATGTTGACAGTAATGCGCCAAGGATATATTTCCAATCTAGTATAAAAAATATAAGTAATCAATTAAGATCGCTTAGAGCAACAGTATGCAGCTTTGTTAATATTAAATCGCTTAATGTAAACACCATACAAGTTGCAGATTACACTCTGGAAATATTATGCAATGATGCTGAAAATAGCACCGAGCATAGCGAAGTATGGGATATTTGTAATCAACTTGGGGGAAATGCAGCGAACATTATAGCATGTGACCCTTCAAATGAGTTATTACGGCTTGTTCCTTGGGGTGGTGTTGCGGCATGTATTGATTCAGGGTGCGATAGTTTGGCTAGACTTAGTTCATACCAAGGTTTAGCTTATTGTTTTTTGCCACTACCAGTCCATACAGGCTTACCTATACTTATTAATGGTTTCTTTGAATTATCATCAAATAGAAGAGATATTTGGCAGTCGGGACCAGACATGACAGGTGATGGTAAAACTCGCGCCGATTGGAATATGAACCTATTAAGTGATGTCATAGCTAGCTCGTATATTCGATTGTTACTACGTGTAAAAGATAGGGTAGGATTTACCATGTTATATCAAAGTTTGTGGCCATCTTATGATACCGCATTTCCATGGTCCATTCTTGTACAAAGTACATTAACTAGATCAAAAACCGAAAAGTTGTTATATTCCCTACCAATTGATTCATGGATATCAATTTCGGATTCTGTGTTGATTCCAATTGACAGTAGATTGAATGATAAAGATGTCGATCATTTAATACAAATATTATCAATTTCTCGCGAATCATTAGTGCTTTGTGAATATTTATTAAGAAAAACTTTAATTGATTCAAAAAATTGTGCCAAGTTAGCAACGCCTAAATACTTAAGGCAAGTAATGAAAAAGACTTCAGTTACTACAATGCGAATAGAATTTTGTCAATTCTTGTTGTTTTATTGTACATTGGATTATACAACAGATATGCCACATAATGAATTAGATCTATTACCAATACTTCCGCTTAAAAATTCTAAAATTGGTATTTTGCGCGTGTTTACGCCGCAACAGCATGCGGCTATTACTCAGCTATGCGAATTTGGATTTTCCATGTCACAGTCTATTGCAGTGTTACAAAGGTGTAAGTTCAATGTACACGAGGCTTGTGAGCTGCTGACGTCTAATTCAGATATAAATTTGGAGGATGTATATTTGATCTTAAATGATGAAGAAATAGAAGTATTTGGAGACGCATCGGACATTTTACTCGATAGAAGTCATATAAACCCAAATGAGTTAGAATTTTTAATAAGTTCAAATATATCAAAAACATGTAACATTCAAGTGTTTAAGCCCTCATTGACATTAGATTTACTACGGCGAATTCTCCCTAATATTTATTTTAAAGGCAAGGTCATTAGTGATATTACTGACGAATATATTCGAGTATTTTTGATAAAGTTTTGGAAATATGCATCATTTCACCCTGAATTTATATCAGCTGTAGCAGAAGGACCGTCAATAGTTCCATCTTTGGGTCTTACACAATTATTACCATTAAGTCGTTTGTCTGGATTGGTTGTTTCCGAGAAGGCTGGTATAAGCCTTCCGATGACTATTCAAGTATCACTTCAACGACTTGGCATGTTTATTGTCGACTCGACTTTTCTTCCAGAAAATGTTTCAATGCCTAATATATTCTGGGATTATGCTTATAGTCCAAGTAGAGCTGGAATAATTTCTATGCTGTCCCTTATCGATAGAGACAAATCAAGACCTCCGATAAGTTGTCTTGAATCTAATCAGATAGACGAGATATGCAGTCATATATCATCATGTGAACCTCCTAAAACATTAACGGCAGATGAATGCAGAATAATTAGAAAAGCTCCGCTATTTAAATCATTTAAAAACACTAGAGTTTATTTTCAGATTGATAGTGATGATGATATCTCTAACCGCAGCGAAAGTAATGTGTACATGACAGTTAATGACATTAAGAATTTATCGACTAATATTTTACCTAAGCATTTTATTGCATATGACAGTCCACAGGAGTTACAACTATTAGATAAAATAGGAGTGATTGTGTTGTCAAAATCGCAATATTATACTTCGGAATTATTGCCTAATATAGAAACTCTATACAGCATTCACCCTCATGAATGTACCATGAATATTTTAACAATGCTATCAGAACTGAAGACTCTGGTAAATAATGACATTACTTTCTTATCAAAGTTAAAGAATTGCAAATTTATTCCGACGTATAAGGACAATATGGTTGGATCAAGCCAATCTATGAAATTGTGTTCCCCAGCAGAATTATTTGATCCAAATGTGTTGGAAATGCAGCATCTATTAGATCGAACATTTTTTCCTGTCGAGGAGTTTTGTAAGGAAGATACGATCGCTTTTTTGCGGACTATAGGACTACGTTGTTCATTAGATTGGCCAGATATTGTCTCGTGCGCAAAATCTATTGCTGAAATGATTAGTGAAGAGAATAAACAAAAAAGGGGCGAGTTTTTACTGCAATATTTAGAGAGAAACATTGAAAGATTGACCAGTAAAAGCAAGCCGTCCAATTCTGTTGTAAACGCATTATTTCAATTCGCAGGTTTTTTAAATGACGCTGTTAATGATCAATCATCAGATGCATTAATTAAGCAGTATAGAGACGATTTGTTAGTGATACCATGGGTGCCTGTGCTGATGACTCCCCCAAAACCATATTTACCCTGGCCAACAGCAAAATTAAGTGGAACAGCCGCACCAGCAGATACCAGACCTCTTGAAGACCTTTGGTTTTGCTCTTATTCCAAGCGTATAGCACCCAAGCACTTGTCTGAATCATTGAGTAAATTATTAAATTGGACATCTCCGATTGATATGTACACTATAGCGATTCAGCTTAGAGAACTTTCCACATTCTATCATTCAATTAAGGTTAAATTCGGACATTCTCAAAGTGATCAAATTCAAAATGAAGGCAATGACCCTAATGAAATGGTAATAAACGACGCAAAAGTGACAATAACAGGACTTATCCCTCAATTATATCAGAGACTAAATACGGTAGCCGCCCAAAACAATTTTGAGCTGAAAACATTACTGCAGACACATTCATGGATTTGGGTCGGAGATAATTTTGTGTTACCAGAAAAAGTCGCAATTAATGCTTCAGTTAATGCATCTCCATACTTATATCAACTGCCACAAGACTTTCAAGTATATCGACAGCTTTTACAGGTATTTGGTATCAAAAATACTTTTAATTACAGAGATTACATTGAAGTATTGATACAAATGGCCGAAGATTCTGGCGCCAATTCCAATGACATTCAACCAGTTAAAGCCCTCTCTGATGAAAATGTAGACCTAGCAGTAACACTCGCAACTTTAATTAGTGCTGAAATCGGTTTAAGCGTGCATAATCACTCTCTATTTATTCCCGATAATACTTGCAAATTATTTCGATCTACAGAATTAGTCAATGACGATGTTCCATGGTTATCAGGGCCAGATTACACTTCTATAAGATTGGGATGTAAGTTAATCCATCCAAATATATCATCTCATGTAGCAGAGAAACTAGGAGTCAAATCGTTACGGCTCTCACTTGTGAATAAAAATCTTGAGCAAAATTTGTTCTCGGTTGATGCAATGGAAGCTTTTGGACAAGCTGAGTCACTGACTAGTCGCCTTAAAACAATACTTGATATGTATCCAGATGGTAATCCTATATTCAGCGAATTAATACAAAATGCTGATGACGCGGGTGCGACTAAAGTATGTATCATGATTGATAAGAATACTTACCCATCCGAGTCTCTCTTAGATAGCAAGATGTCGGCTCTTCAAGGACCGTCAATACTAGTTTATAATGATGCCAAATTTACTGAAGAAGATTATAAATCATTAGCCCGAATTGGGCAAGGTTCCAAACTCGAAAAACTTGCTACCACCGGGAGATTTGGATTGGGATTCAGTAGCACATATCATCTTACTGACACACCAACATTTGTATCTGGGGATCATTTAGTGATATTTGATCCCCATTGCGCTTTTGCCCCTGGTGCGAATGTCAATCAACCTGGATTAAGAATTAGATATTGTGGAACCACCCTGAAATCGACATTCAAGGACCAATTTGCCCCATTTCAATTTTTTGGTTGCACTTTCAACGAGCCTTATCCCGGAACACTATTTCGATTTCCGTTAAGAACAGCTAGTTTGGCTCGTCGAAGTGAAATATCTAAAAGATCATATTCTATAAGTGATGCTGAATTAAACCTAAACCAATTTATTCAGCAGATTGATCACCATTTACTGTTTTTGAGAAATGTTAAAAGTATTGAAATTTATGATTTAGACTCAGGCGACATTGATCCAATATTGATTCACCGTGCAGTTTCTACCATAGACGATATGGAATTTACAGGAGATATGTCTTTGTTGCAGTATTTTGAGAGACAACCGATGCAACAGGGATCTTTGTACCCTTCCAGGGACGTTTTTTATCAACAACTATTAGGAGTGCCATCAACAAAACTACCTAAAGTATCGTATTATATAAATATTGAAGTATACTCATTTTCCAAGCGTCAAATAAATTCACCGGTTATTGGCAGTGATGATTTACCGCCTGTAAAAAGTCGAGAAGAAAGTTTATATATGGTTGCTCATGGTCTATGTGGAGGAAAAGCTAGGGACTTAGCTTGTGACACTAGTATGCGTCATCTAAAGTTAATTCCTTTGGGTTCAGTGGCTACATGTGTATACAAATCTTCATTTCCAAATATATTATTCCCACAGATTTCTGGCCAAGCCTTTTGTTTTTTGCCATTACCTGTGTTCACAAATTTGCCAATTCATGTCAATGCGTATTGGGAATTAAGTAGTAATAGACGAGATATATGGAAAGGTGATGACACGAAAGGAGAAGCCAAACTTCGATCTGAATGGAATATTCATGTAATGAACGATGTGATAGCACCATTGTACTCGCAATTATTGCTGAAAGTCGTAAAAACCAGTAAAATCGTTTTATCTACTAACACATCAGTATCCCTACACGAAAAAGAGATGTACAAGTTATTACCAATCCAAGAAACACAGCAAGAGCCATGGAAAACAGTGACGACTTCATTGTATCCACTTTTAAAGCACGAAAAAATTCTATGGAGTAACTTTAATGGTGGGACGTTACTATCACTAAATGAAGCAATTATTCTTGAGGTTTACGAGAACAACACGGAAGAGAATGACATACTCGATCATCTCGAGCAAATTTTGTTATCAGAAAAGCTTTCAATTGTTCGCGTACCTGCCCCCATAACAAAAGCTTTGAGTATTAGTGAATGTATTGGTGGAAATGTCAGTCCAGAATGGCTTCGAAGGTATTATTCGAACAAGCTTTTACCACATTTATCAATAAGTTATGATAAAAATAGCCTCTCCACGGAAAGTTCGTATTATATCAATGCAATATTTCTGCTGAAATTTTGTGTTCGCGATGTTACTAAAACTAACTTTGAAGTGCTTCATGGCATACCTATTGTACCCATGGAAGATGGAAGTCTCGGAATGATCCAAAATCCAGATGCAGAAACATTGTATCTTACCAGTGATGTAGAAAAAAAATTATTATACAACGTTGGGCATCGCCTTATTGCAGCAGACCATTGTATTGGTCCGGTAGTTACGTCGCTTTTCAAAGATCCTTTGTTTGCACAAACTTGCAACTTAAAATCAATAAGCGCTCAGGAGGTTTTAAAATTAATAAATGCAAATTTTCCAAAAACTTGGGATAGAGAAGATGTCAAAGTTGCTAATAGAGAGGGTGTATATAGTAGCGAGTGGTTGACAAGTTTATGGAGTTTTATTATTGACTCTAATATTATTCATTTAATTCGTGACAGTGCCCCAATTTTTCCAGTGATGCAGCCAGCACACTTAGTAAAAGGCCAATATGCAGTTAAAATTAGTTCCAAAATACCTATTTTACACATGTCGTATACGGATGTCACATCCTCTGCAGCTGCTGGCCTTGGCACCATAGGTATATTTATGTTCGATTCCGCAATTCTTGGAGGACTGTCATATTCCAAAGAAATTTTAAGTTTATTAGTAAAACCCTCTGCTAGTGGTATTTTAGACGCACTACTCAGCGTTCGTGATATTATCTATAATTTTTCGGTGGTTAAAGATAGCTGCAAATGGACTGCGGATATTAGAAATGCTATGAGAGAATTTGTACTATCAAATATAGTTTCTAAAGTAGAGAATCTGACCTTAGATGAGATGGATGTATTAAAGCATCTTCCTGTTTGGACTTTTTACGGATATGAACAAGATGACTATTCAAAGACATTGCTCTCTTTCGGTACTCTACTTGGCGATGAACCCAATATTATCCAATTACCTCCTAAGGATATTGATTCGACGTTACTTGGCAAAAAGTTCGTCAAAATTCGCGATGAGTACGAAAGAGAGCTGTATCGCAAATTGGGAGTGCAAGAACCATCGATCTCAGATTTTTTTGTGTCATATACCACGAATAATTTACAATATCATCAGATAGTTAACTTTGCTGTGCAATTACTAAAATCATTACCCCAAATAATAAAAGAAAATCCAAGTTGTACAGAAAAACTAAAAGAAAGTTGTATTTTTCATAATTTGAATGGAGACTTGTGTCTCGCGCAGAATTTATTTGACCCCAAAGTTGATCATATGTCAAATATTCTCCCACCGCAATTATTTCCTGATTCAATTTTTCACGATGATGCGCTGTTATCATCATTGAGATTAATTGGGTTGAATACAGCGATGACATCAGACGGAGTGACAAAAACTGTACAGTCTATACATCACGACTTAGATTTTTATTTATCGTCTACGTCAATCGATGAAAAAAAAGAAATATTGTTAAAGCATGCAATGAATAGGGCTACATCATTACTAAAATATATGGAATCCAATATAGAAACTCTATTAAATCAAATAGACCCTGATTTTATGACAGAAAGTAATTATGTGGAAAATATTGGTGGAAGTTGGAGCAAAGAACTGAGATCATTTAGTTGGGTACCAGTTTTTACATCATGTCCAAAAGGTTTTGATGGATTGCCTTGGCCAGATTCGGTTCATTACGTACCATTAGCAGCTCCATCGCAATGTCGACACATGCAAGATGTATGGCTCTGTTCTTCTACTCGTCGTATATGTTCGATTGACATTCGAAATGAATTATTGCGAACAATCTTAGGCTGGAATAGGCACTTAGAGGGTCGTAATATTGCGTTGCATTTAATCGAATTAAAAACTTCTTTTGACTGTGCAGATGTGAATAGTATAGAAAAGATTGGTCGAAATTTTAATGTAGAATTATCAAAAGTATATTATTCTCTAGAGGCAACATTGGAAAGAGA
>JACCDO011440511.1_pt1 | contig 10372 bp, 11 predicted proteins | sample 7446101 | NCBI WGS metagenome assembly JACCDO01 (sample SAMN15323440, study PRJNA562643) | freshwater metagenome | isolation source: river surface water | place: USA:Blue River Watershed | collected 2017-08-16
TAAATGAGAATCTAGGTAGTAAGCCTTATATTCTATAGCAATCCCCTAAAATGAACCAATTCTTACCGATTTAGGTGTATTCGTTTGCATGGCTTCAGCCCAAGAACTATCTGACTTTTTGAGTGGTATAGAGCAGCGCGCCTTTAAGCAAGCGGTTTATGCCGTGCGCGATGATGATGCAGCTCTTGATATCGTTCAAGACGCCATGATTAAGTTGGCCGAAAAGTATGGTGATCGACCTGTTGCAGAACTGCCACTTTTATTCACCCGAATTTTGCAAAATCGAATTCATGACTGGTTTCGACGCCAAAAGGTTCGAAACACATGGGTCACCCTTTTTTCAAACATGGGTAAAAAAGCCGATGAAAGTGAGGATTTTGACCCCTTAGAAGCCCTTTCAGCCCCGGATGACAGTGAAATTCACCAAGATGGGGCAAAAAAACTCGAGCAAAGTCAGGTTTTACTGGCTTTAGAGTCAGAAATATCAAAATTACCTGTGCGTCAACGAGAAGCCTTCCTGATGCGTTATTGGGATGAGCTAAGTATTACGGAAACTGCCCAAGCGATGAGTTGTAGCGAAGGCAGCGTCAAAACGCACTGCTCCCGAGCAACCCAAACCTTAGCTAAAGCATTGAAATTAAAAGGAATTACCCTGTGAAACACCAAGACGACACCCTCAACCAGACACAAGCCGATCAATTTGGCCGTGCCAGTGCCGCCCATCTGAATCAGGGCGCACAAAGCCTGCCTACTGGGATTAAAGATCGTCTGTATGCAGCACGCATGAAAGCCCTCTCCGTTCGCAAAGCGGAGAAAGTGCTTGTCAACAAAACGGTTTTTGCGGGTACTGCCGGTTATTTCTCTTCCGGTTCGAGAGGGTTATGGGACACAGTTGGCTGGACAGCTCCACTCATAGTCTTGGTATTTGGATTAATTGGTATTGCTCAATGGCAAAACGATTCACGTATTACGGATATTGCCGAGGTGGATGCAGCCCTCCTTACTGACGATGTACCTCCCGATGCTTATGCAGACAGCGGCTTTTTAGCCTTCTTAAAAAATGGTCCTTTATCAGACACGGAAGATAGTGCTACTGAAATAACCAATAACAAATAAACGCAAACAATGTATTTATTGTTTAGACAACAGTTGGGTTCTGCTTTAATTGCAGCGCTCATTGGTTTATTTTTCTTTAGCACATCATGCTACGCCCAATCAACGAGTAGTAACGCGCACAGCAAGACATCAGCCGTTCCGCCCAAAGCCCCAGATGGTACTTGGGATGGCTTAAGCGACGCCCAACAAAAAATTCTTGCGCCACTTGAAGATGACTGGAATTACATGTCACCTGATATTCGCAAGAAATGGATTTATGTTGCCAATATTTATCCCAAAATGAGCACCCAGGATCAAGAACGACTCCAGTCTCGAATGGCTAGTTGGTCAAAGCTCTCACTTAAGGATCGTCGTCTTGCCCGTGAAAATTATTTAGCAAGCTTAAAGTTTCCCGTTGAAAAAAAAGTTGAGGCTTGGAGTGCTTATCAAAAATTAAGCGCTGAGCAAAAGAAAAAGTTAGCTGAGATGGAGGCTAAGAAAAAGCCTAATGCGATTAGCGCCCCTACCCTGCAGCAACACCCCATCAAGCAGGTAACAACCCCAGCACCACCCACACCTAGCCCAAGAGCGGTAGTAGTCGAAACACCGCAAGAGCCCAACCCCGAGCCGACTAACCCAGAAGAACCAAGCCAACAGGGACGCTAAAGATAATGTCTCCGAGCGAGCTGAACGCTTTGCCTTCCCCCAAATTTTGGCGACGAGTATCTTGTGGTCTTTACGAACAACTAGTTTTGTTGGGTGTCATTGCTTTTACTTTTTTACTACCGAATTTAGCCTTAGGAATTTTATTTGGCGCCTCGCTTCCCAGTTGGTTAACTTTTCTTTATCTCTACGCAGTATTGGGGATTTATTTTGTTTGGTACTGGACTAAGTCTGGCCAAACCTTAGCCATGCAAACTTGGCGTGTGCGTATGATCGATATGAATGGCTATAACTTAACGCGTCGACAAGCATTATGGCGCTATATCTTCGGCTCTCTCTGGCTAGTACCCTGCGTGCTTTTACAGTGGATGTTTCACCTGGAAAAATGGCAAATCATAGAAATGCTATTTACAGTCGCACTCTTTATTTGGCCATTAAGTACTTTTCTCGATCGTCGCCCAGTCAGCGAGCGTCAGGGTTTGCCGGATCGAATGGCTGGCACACGCTTAGTTGAGCTACCCAAACATCTAGTTACTATTTCTTAGGCTTCACGCAGACATTCCACTGCCGTAGCAGTCTGTATCCGTTTTTGAAAGCGATAGCCCGCAAGCCAAGAAGATGCTACCCCAAAACCAATACCTAGCAGAATAGAATTCACAAAGGCATTAAATTCAATTTCCATTACATATCGGCCTAACGCCCATGCAGCCGCAGCTGCTGCAATACCACCCAGCAACCCCGCTACAAAACCAATAAATAACAATTCATAGCGGGCAATTTGCGCCAACTGCTGACGTGATGCTCCCATAGCTTTTAATAATGCTGCATTTCTATAGCGCTCATCTTGGGTAGCGGCAATAGCTGCAATCAATACCAAGATTGCTGCAACGATGGTAAAGATAAACAAGAGCCCTAATGCGGCAGAAAGCTTATTCAGAACATCCTGGATTTGCTGTAGTGATGCAGAGACATCCACCAGCGTTAAATTAGGATAGGCCTGACTTAACTGAAAATCTAAGCTCTCTTGATTAGGCTTTTGGTAATACGAGGTAATCCAGGACTGAGGCATATTACTCAGTTGTGCAGGCGGCATAATGACAAAGAAATTGACCCGCATCGAACCCCAATCTAACTTACGAAGTGATGTAATAGGTGCGGTCACTTTTTCGCCAGCAACCTCAAAGGTCATTTGATCACCCAGCTTCAACTTTAACGTCTTCGCAATACCCGTTTCAATAGAAATCTGTGGACTTGTTCCTTGGATCCAATCACCAGCAACAATACGATTACCGCTGGGCAAGCTATCCATATAGGAAAGATTAAATTCTCGGTCAATTAAACGTCTGGCATTCTCTTCAGCATACTTTGCTGAACTGACCTCTCGTCCATTCACCTCAATCAAGCGCCCTCTGACCATGGGATAAAACTCCGGCTTAGATAAGCCGGCAAGCTCTAATGCCCGAGCAACCCCCTCTTTTTGATCACCCTGCACATTGATCATGAATCGATTGGGTGATTCTGCCGGAATCGTACCTTGCCATGTACTGAGCAAATCTTGCCGTAGCAACAGAATTAAAAGAATCGCCATGATAGCAATCGCTAAGGCAGTAATTTGCATCACCGCAAATCCCGCTCGTCGACTAATGGCAGTAACAGCAAAGTGGATCGCAAAATTATGCTGTTTTTGTTTCATTAGCAACCAGATAATGAAACGTGCACAAGCAGCAAAGATCAGCAATGCTGCCATAAAACTGAGTCCAACCCAAATAGCTAGCTTGCCATCACGTGCCGCCACCCAAATCAAGCCAGCACAGGTGACAACGGCAATCAGAACAACCCATATGGTTGACATGGTGACCAACTCAAACTCTTTGCGAATGAGGCGCATGGGCGAGACCTGCGCTAAACCTAATAAAGGCGGTCCAGCAAAAGCAAATAAGAGCACCCATGTAAATAGAATGCTCCACAAAAGGGGTTGCAATGATATGACGGGTAATTCAGCCAGCAATAGGTTACCCAGTAGTTGCGTCAGCAATTCTTGGACAAGATATCCCAATGCCGATCCTACAAACGCAGCGCCAACCCCCAGAGAGAGTAAGGTAATAATTTGTTTTTGCAGGATGAATCGTTTTGATGCACCAAAACATTTCAGTGCGGCACAAGCATCTGCTTGTCCAAGCATATAACGCCTGGCAGATAACGCAATTGCAACAGCCGCAATCATCGCCGTTAGCAGCGCGATTAATGAAAGAAACTGCTCAGCTCTTTCCAATGTCTTACGCATGATTGGTTGCGCATTTTCTAACGTCTCAATGCGAAGTCCGCGTAAGTGCTCCGCTTCAATATAACTACTTGCCCAGCTTTGATAGGATGCGATTTGATTATCAGAACCCGCCAATAGCAAACGATAAGTGACGCGACTACCTAGGCCAATTAATCCCGTGGTCTTGAGATCCTCTAAGTTCATCATGACCCTTGGAGCGAAATTCATAAACCCAGCACCGCGATCCAATTCTCGTACCAAAACCCCTGAAATCACAAATATTCGATCACCTAATCGCACCTGATCGCCAACTTTGGCGCGCAAGTGATTTAACAAGGCGGGCTCAACGAAAACAGCGCCAGGAGCCAAATTCGACGACATAGCTTGCCCCGAACCTGACTCTACCTGCAAAGCACCTCGCAGAGGATAATGAGAGCTGACGGCCTTAATGGATGCCAGCTTACTTTGGGAACCCACGGTAGCCATGCTGGGAAAGACTACGGTTTGCGCAATGCGAAGTTGTTGCTGCTGGGCTTTCTCAATCAATATATTAGGCAATGGTTGATCAGCCACAACGAGCAAATCAGATGCTAAAAGTTGCCGAGCGTCATACTGAAATGCGCGGTGCATACGATCAGCCAAAAAACTCACGCTCGACATCGCACTAACCGAAACGATGAGTGCAACAAAGAGCCATTGCAGCTCCTTAGAGCGCAAGTCTTGTCGCAATCCTTGCCAGAGGCTTTTCAACAGTCGAATCAAATTGCCTGAATCTGGCCACCATCAATACGCATAATGGTCCCAGTAATAAATGAAGCATTTTGACTAGCTAAAAAGGTTGCCGCATCTCCGTATTCCTGGGGATCACCATAGCGCCCCATCGGAATCTGCTGCAGACTGACCTTAACCACCTCTTCGTAGCTGATACCCTCTCTTTTTGCGCGCGCCTCATCTAATTGACGCAAGCGATCAGTCGCTACTCTTCCGGGCATGATGATGTTGACTGTAATGCCATCACTGGCAACTTCAGTTGCCAGCGTCTTGGACCAAGCCAATAAAGCTGCACGCAAGGTGTTAGAAATCGCTAAGTTTTTAATCGGCGCAATTGCGCCTGAGGTAGTGCTAGTAATAATCCGGCCCCATTTACGTTGACGCATTCCGGGCAAAACGCGATCCGTGATGGCAATCAGTGACAACACCATCTCATTAAAACTTTTTTGCCATAACGCTGGGTCTTGACCTGCAGCAGGTGTGGGCGGAGGACCACCAGTATTGTTAATCAAAATATCGATGGGGCCAAGCACCTTCTCCACTTGAGAAACCAGCCCATCAATCTTTGCTAGATCAGAAAGATCCCATTGCAAAGAAAATGCTTCACCACCAGAAGCCCTAATTAGATCAACGGATTGCTGCAAATCTGCCATATTGCGCCCTGTCACAGCAACCTTTACACCTTCGCGCGCAAGAGAGATTGCCATCGCCCGACCTAAGCCCCGACTGGAAGCCATCACCAAGGCCACTTTTCCCCGAATACCTAAATCCATCGTGTCTCCAACAATTAATTAGTGAGTTATTTTGACTTCACCGCAACGAATTAATCCAATACGAGTTTTTGTTTAGCAACCACCTCTTTATAAACAGCGTATTCAGCTTTAATTTCTTTTGCAAAAGCTTCTGGGCCATTCACATTAATAATGGAGCCCGTATCTTCAATACGCTTTTTCACTGCAGGATCATTCACTACCACCTTAAGTGCTGCGTAATATTTGTCTACGACATCTTTGGGCATACCCGCTGGACCTAACAAGCCGTAGTAAGCCATACGATTGACTGGCGCTAAACCGACCTCAGCAAAAGTAGGCACGTTGGGCAATTGTGCCAAGCGCTTTGGTGCAGCAATCACGATAGGCACCAACTTACCATCTTTAATGAAAGGCAAAGAGGAGGGCAAGTTATCAAAGATCATGGAGACCTGACCGCCTACCGTATCAGCCAAGGCGGGACCCGCGCCCCTGTAGGGAATATGCACAATGAATACACCCGTAAGACTTTTGAATAATTCGGTTTGCAAATGTCCAATTCCGCCAGTGCCTGAGCTTGAATAGGTGTACTTGCCAGGATTGGCTTTTAAAACTTCCATAAAGGTCTTGAAGTCTTTAGCCGGAAAGGATGGATTGACCGCAATAATATTGGGAGTGGCAGCAATATTGCTAATAGCCGTGAAATCTGTAATCGGATCGTAACCAATTTTGGAATTAATTGCTGGATTGGCAGCTGTAGTTGATACAGTAGCCATCCCAATGGTGTAACCATCCTTGGAGGCTCTCATAACCTCAAGCGCCCCAACTGCTCCGCCGCCGCCCGCCTTGTTTTCTACGATCACTGGCTGGCCTAGCTGGCGACCAAGTGAATCCCCTACGGCTCGAGCAATAATGTCCGTGCTACCACCCGGAGCAAATGGCACTATTAAACGAATGGGCTTAGTCGGAAAGTTTTGGGCTTGTACAGACACACTTGCACCAAAACCTAAAATAACAGTGGCGACAATGTTTTTAAAGCTAAATTGAGAGTGGAATAGTTTCATGGTTTACTGTCCTAGAGCTTTTGGTAGATTGCCAGCATATTTATCAAGCTGCACTTCATATTGCCTGAATATTTCCGCAAGCGCTTGTTGTTGACCGATGATCAAAGACTGAGGCGTATTGTCCTTTAACGGTATTCGCTGGGTATAGCGATTGACGCCAATTAATGAGTTTGATTTGCCGGCATTGGCCACCACCAACATAAACTCAATACTCACGACGGCCTCCGGTTTTGTGCGGTAATCACCGTAAAACTCATTGACGGTAGCCTGTAGTGAATAGTAAGGAAATAGCGTGTTGGATTGTCCAATCGCGGCTGCAAAGATATTAGTCTTGTTAATCCACTCTCGCTCTGCATTCCCGATCATCTCAGATGGGATACTGGCATAGATATTGTAAAAATCTTTCTCGTATCGCTGATCGCTAATACGATATACCAGAGACTTACCATCATATGGCGAAGCTACACTCACCGGCCCAATTTTAAGCCAATAATCTGTTCTAGACTTTAGGGGCGCCGCTGTTCTCTCAGGAGCAACCAGCCAACTCGTAGGCGTCACTGGAGCACGAGTTGGCAGTGAACATGCCGTTAGACCTAAAACCAACACCAGCCATAAAACATGTTTTTTCATTTTTGATCTCCCGGCTGACTTTGAACACCATTCATGGGTGGCGTGATTCTTGGGGGTGGATCACCCCATATCAGACTTGATGGAGACTGACTTGCAATGCGTGAAAATTCATTTAACTGCTCACTTGTTTGCTTCAAATTTTCAATGGTTAACTGAGTATCTCCCTGCATCGAAGAAATAGTTTGACGTAATGCAACGATCGTACCAACTAACTCGCGCATCAAAATAGTAAGCTCATCTTTATCGGTCACTTTCGCAATTCGTTCTAAGATGACGTTCAAATCTTTTACGGAAGCCACCAACCCCTTATTATTTTTGCCATCACCCGCCATTAAAGAATTGAGATTGGTTAGTAAGGCGTCAAATTTTTGTTGAGTACCGTCAATATTGATTTGATTGATACCCTCAATCATTTTTTGAATACCAGAAATAATCTCGTCAGCCTGATTCGGTAGTGATGGCACTACAGGGTACTCAGGGATCCAAGAGTACGGCAAATCACCATTATCGGCAGCGCTTTTTGGTGAAAAATCAAATTCGACATAATTTACACCAGTAATGCCCATCGATTTGACCCGGGCTCGCAATCCATTGTGGACGAATTCTTTCACCTGCTGCTCATCAATTGCATGACCAAAGATCTGCATTCTGACAATCACATACTGATGACGATCATTAAATGGCTTTTCTTTTTCATAAATCTCACCAGTTAAGCCAATCATACTCACCTGACCAATTTTGACGCCTCTAAAGCGAACCGCAGCACCAACATCAAGGCCCGTTACGGATTGCTTAATATAGGTTTCTACATAAAACGATTTTTTAAATATCTGTCCTGAGCCAAATATCAAAATCACAGAGACTAATACGGCAATCGCTGCCAGTACAAATACCCCGAGGCGAAAATAATTTGGATTTGAGTTATTACTCATGCTACGTCCTTAGTCGTAATGCGATTAAAGAATTGATGTACACGGGGATCTGTACTGGTATCACGCAATACCTTTGGATCACCTTCGGCAATGATCCCCTTAGAAGCCTTGTCTAACATAATGACCTTATCTGCAATGGCATAAATACTCGCCAATTCATGCGAGACGATCACAAAAGTGATTCCCAGATTTTTAGATAAATCCATAATCGTCTGATCCAGGTCTGCAGATGTAATGGGGTCTAGACCAGCTGAGGGCTCATCTAAAAATAATATTTTGGGATCTAAAGCCATTGCTCTGGCGATTGCTGCCCGCTTTTGCATGCCACCGCTAATCTCATTAGGCATATAGGACTCATACGGCAATAATCCCACTAAATCTAATTTGCATCGGGCCAAAAGATTCATTTGCTCTTGCGTCAGCTGGGTGTATTCCTGCATAAACAAGGTGACATTATCTAAAAGATTCATTGAACCAAATAAAGCACCCTGCTGATACATCACCCCAAAGCTAGTCATGATTTTTTGGCGTTCAGCTCCCTGCGCAGTTGTGATGTTTTGCCCTTCGATAAGAACATCACCAGACAGAGGTTGATACAAACCGAATAGGTTTTTTAGCAAGCTAGATTTACCGCAACCAGAGCCACCCAAAATCACAAAAATTTCACCGTTATTGACGGTAAAGTTGAGATTTTTCATTAGTACATTGCTACCATAACCCACAGTGAGGTTCTGCACATCGATAGCGTAAGTGCCCGAGGTCGTATTTGCTGGCGCTGTTGTCACGGTATTCATCAGAAGCCCGTCTTATAAGAAATCACGGCAAAGATACCGTCAACAATGACGATCATGACAATACTACTCACCACCGCACGAGTAGCAGAAATACCTACTGCAGCAGCACCAGTGCCAGTTTGCATCCCTCGCAAACAACCCATTGCCGAGACAACCACACCAAACATAGTTGCCTTGATTAAGCCCGAGAGAATGTCTTCGACGCTAACCGCGCTAAGCATGCCGTTGTAGAAGTTAATAAAGGGGATGCCATAAATTTGCATCGTCAGCATGGATGCGACGATACTGACGATATCGGCATACAAGGTCAAAATGGGTGCCACCAAAATACCTGCCAACACTCTAGGCACAACTAGAAAACGCATGGGGCTTAATCCGCCCGATACCAGAGCATCCACTTCGCTATTGACTGTCATCGTGCCGATTTCTGCGGCAAATGCGGCAGATGAACGACCAGCCAACAAAATGGCGGTGATTAATGGTCCCATTTCACGCACAATTCCTAATGCTGCCAGCGGGCCGACAAAAGAAACTGCCCCAAACTGCTTCATACCAATTGCAGCCTGGAAGGACAAAATGACCCCAATCAAGAAAGAAACTAAACCGACAATGGGCAGCGCCGCAATACCAGCCTCCACGGCAGCATTGACAAAATCCCCCCAGCGAACCTGCGCGATATGGCGTACTGACCAGGCTAGATCTGCGCCTAGATGCCCTATAAACGTAATCAGCTTTTTCAAATCGTCAAACAGATTCTGTGCTGCCATACCTGTACTGACTAAAAAATTACGCTTTGTCTTAACAGCTGGAGTAGGAAATAAATTCTGGATGGGATTGAACTCATCCAATAAGGGCTGATAGCGAGGATCAAGCCCCTGCAGCGCAAACTTGGCGCCCACCTGCTGTTGCGCCTCTTCTACTCCAATTAAAAAAGCGATACCAGCACCATCCAATGATGTCACCGCACTTGCATCAAAGCATAGAGAGGCATTGGGGAGGCTCTCTTTGGCAATTCCAGACAACCAAGCATTTTGCGCATCACGGATTTGTGTCCAAACGCCACCGAGCGTATAGACATTCACAATGCCACTTAAAGCCACCTTGGCATGATTGGCATCAATCAGCGACCAAGTTGCAATTGACTGGTTAGAAGACTGGGAGGCGGGCGAAATAGTGTCAGAAACGCTCATAATCAAACTATAAGGTATCAATGCCTCAACTTCATGAAATCGCTAAAAATGAAAAGGGCCCAGTTTTTTCAACTAGGCCCCTATGTTTTGGTGCGGCTGGCAGGAATTGAACCCACGACCCCTTGGTTCGTAGCCAAGTACTCTATCCAGCTGAGCTACAGCCGCAACAGCCATAATTATGCCATGGAAGAGAAGAACTACATCACCCCCGCTGGTCACGA
>JACCDO010589060.1_pt1 | contig 10370 bp, 8 predicted proteins | sample 7446101 | NCBI WGS metagenome assembly JACCDO01 (sample SAMN15323440, study PRJNA562643) | freshwater metagenome | isolation source: river surface water | place: USA:Blue River Watershed | collected 2017-08-16
CCTCCTCGCTACCCGGAACCTCTCTCAGATACGGCGGGAAAAGAAAACGGAAGCTGCCAGCGCCAACGCCCTTCAGCCAATTCTCCTGATACATATTCAGCGCAGCCTCACGAGCCACGATACGTGCAGCATAACTATCATCACGCTCCCCTTTTTTCAAAAGACTCTGAAAACGACCGTAAGCCTCCCTGTAATCCATCTGCGAAGCCGTGTAAGCAAATACGCCGATCACCATGGCGATCAGACTAATAATAACCACCTTCGGTCTTGCCGCCGAAGGGCCACCCTTTTGCCGGAGACAAAAAAACCACATTGGCAACACGGTGACGAGAAAACTCGCCACTATCCCAATTGCGGCCCGCGAATAGGTATAGATGATACCAAAGGCGATCACCCCGGCCGCCAGCACCCAAAAAGCCGACGGACTTGAACGGGCCATTTTTTTGGCCGCATCCACCTTCGACCAAAAAGCTAACGCCAAACACAGAGCCAAACTCAAAGAAAGCCATGCTCCAGCGTGGTTTTTATAGATGAAGCCTGCAAACGGGATAGCCATAGGAACAGCGCGCAGCCCCAAAGCGGCGTTGTTATCGACCATCCTGAGCCCAAAACACAAGAAGCAGACCAACAGCGCGTTGACCGCAAACAACGTCAGCAAAATCTGCAAACTACGCCGACGCGTGATTCCCACCCACACTGCACAAATCGTCAGCCAAACGCCGCCAAAAGTAATCACGCTTTGCCAGATACTGTAGTGTAGTGAGGCCGGAAACCACTCCGTCGGCACCGGAGTGGACACGCTAGTAGGCAACCACCCAAGATGCGCCCGCTCCGTCAACCACCAAACCTTTTTAATAAGATCCTCGTGATACACCCAAGCTGGATTAAGTGCCTGCACCAAAAGTAATCCCATCAGCCCGAGCCCGAGCCCAAAAAGCGGAAAGGCTTTTAGGCGTGGCCACATGTGCATTTTGAAAGGGCCTTGGCCTCCGATTCCCTCCTCATAAATTCGCGGCTGCATCGCGGTCACAAAGCTCCCGACCCCCAACAGAAAAAATACCAGCTGACTCCATGGATGCATCCCCCCAAATGCCCACGAAACGAAAATCATTTGCGTCAAGAGCAGGGCGAGCAGAAGTCGCTCTGCTTGGTGTAACGGGGGGCGGCGGTTATTGTCCTTGGCCATGAAGCACGAGGGCATAGACACCGCCACTGGGCGTCCAGCCGTAATTTATCAGTAGGCAGACCGTGGCGGGAAAAATACCTGCCAAGCCGTCCGAGCCACAATCACCACATCAAGCGCAGGCGACCAACCGGCGATATAGTCGAGATCCCGCCGCAGCCTAGCCTGAATCTGTGCTGACTCCGTGACTTCGCCTCGCAATCCCTCACACTGCGCCAAACCCGTAATGCCCGGCTTGACCAATTGACGCGTCCGATAGGCCTTGGCCTGACGTTCAAAAACCTCATCCAACCACGGCATCAGCGGACGCGGGCCGACCACACTCATATCGCCGATCAATACATTCCAAAACTGCGGCAACTCATCGAGACTATGCCGCCGCAAAAAGCGCCCCAAAGCATACACTCGTCCGTCCGCCGCCTTCGCTTGGCTTTTCTCGGTGGTCGATGCGTCTTGGAATCGCATCGTGCGAAACTTGAGCAGGCCAAAAATCCGGCGATTTTGCCCCACCCTGTCTTGACGAAAAAACAAAGGACCAGGGGACTGGAAACGCTGAGCCAACCAAACCAGTGCGCACAACCCCGGCAGCACCAACACCACCACTGGCAGCGCAACTGCGAGGTCAAAGCCGCGTTTCAACATCCGGTTCATCGGCTCCTCCAAAGGCTCATCCTGTAGCGTCAAAAACAAGCGCCCGCCTTCCTGTAGCGAGACTAGCGGATGGGCAATTTGCTGGCCTAGATCATGGTGAATCAGCAAGCGGATGCCACCAGCCTGACAGGCTTCGATGATTGGCTCCAATGTCGTCGCCTCCGTCGGCATTTCCAAGAGCAGCACTTGCCCGACCGGGGTATGGGTTAAAACTCTGGCCAGCTCAGCGGACGTGCCCAACACAGGCACGCCGCTAATCCGGTTATCTTTGTCAGACTGAAAAGTGAGTGCCCCGACCACCTGAACCTGGAGCGGACGCGCCCAGTCCTCCCATTGGGATAAGCCTTGTCGCAACGAGCCAGACGAGCCGATGACCAACGCCGGCACCTGCTGTTCCTCATCCAAAAACCAGCGCGCCAGCCAAGAGGGCAACAACAGATGCAAGGCGAGCAACCCCAGCCAAGCCAGCACGAGATAGCTGCCAAGAAAGAGACGGCTAGTGCCACGATCCTGCACAGCAAACATCATCGCAAACACCACCAACGCCACCACCGCGATCTGCCGCGTGGCCAACCTCAGTGCTCGCAACCAACCACTCAGCCCTCCTCGACCCGCATCCAATTCCGCCCAAGCCTTGCCGTCACGGCCCGCCACCACCAGCCCAAGCGCGATACAGATGAGATAGGGCGCGCGATTCACCTCTCTGGTCAAACGCACGACATCGCTCAACCAAGCCAATACCGCTTCACTATAAATCCAGAAACCCGCCAACAACGCAGCCACACACACCAACAAATGCAGGCGATCAAGCCCTCTCCGCCGATTGGGCATCATAGGGTGCGCCTCTCTCCGGGCTGGGCCGTTGGACAAACGCCGCCATCGCCACGACAACCCAGATAACAAAATGGACGCATCACGCTCACCATTTAATCGTCAGTAAGCTGTCTTAGGCGGGCGGATCACCGCAATCGCCGTGCGCACGATAATTTGCAGATCCAACCAGAATGACCACTCGGTGATATATTCCACATCGTAATCAATGCGCATCTGGAGTTTCTCCGCATCCGTAATTTCTCCGCGCAGCCCATTGCACTGAGCCAAACCGGTGATGCCAGGCTTCGCCAAAAAACGCGTGCGGTAAGTCTGCATCATTTCCTCAAACAAGCGGTCGTGCGCCTGCATGTGCGGACGCGGCCCGACCACACTCATCTGACCCAAAAGCACATTCAAAAACTGCGGAAACTCATCCAAGCTGGTGCGCCGAATAAAACGCCCAAAAGGATAAATCCGCGAATCTCCTTTTTTGGCTTGGTTAGCCTCCATAGCTTCATCGCGTTTTCGCTGATGAAACATGGAGCGAAACTTGAGCATCTTAAATGTGCGTCCACCATAACCCGTCCGATGTTGAGTGAAAAACACCGGCCCCGGAGCTTGCAAGGATTGCACCAGCCAGACGACGACCGTCAGCGGCAAAAGCAGAAAAAGAACTACCGGAATAGAAATCGCCAAATCGAGCAGGCGTTTGAGCAATCGGTTGACCGGGTCTTCCAGCGGCTCTTCTTGCAACGTGTAGAACAGATGCCCCTGTTCCACGAGCATCGTCATTGGATGGCGCACCACGTCAGCCAAAGTGCTGTAAATCAAGAGACGGCTGCCTTTCTGTTGGCAGATTTTTATTATCTCGCTCGCCTGTTCGACCGTTCGCGGCGTCTCCAGTAAAATCACCTGCACCGCAGATGTGCTTTCAATCATCTGGGCCAAGTCTTCGATTTGGCCCAGACAGGGTGGCCGTGTTTCCGCTTCGCCCTCAGATTCATTTTCCACAGATAGATAACCGACCGCGTGTAAGCCGATCATCTCCTTAGACCTCATCCACGATTTGATTCTCTTCAAACTAGATGATCGCCCAACGAGGAGCGTCGGCAAGCGACGCTGCTGAGGAAATAACAGTCCGGAAAGAAAGCGTGGCAAGTTGCGATTGAAATAGAACAGCAGCACCCAATTGGAGCAGAGATAGGTGCCAAGAAAGAGACGGCTCATATCGCGATCCTTAAACGCGAACATGAAACTAAACACGCAGAGCGCGACCATCAGCGATTGCCGCGTGCTGAGTTGCGCGGCGTCCACCCAGCTCATCTTATGGAAACGGGCCGACAACTGCTGCGTATAACGCACCGTCATGACCAAGCCTAAAGCCACACAAAGCACGTAGGGGCTTAAATCCAACTCTTCGCTCAGATCCAAAAAACGCCGTTGGCTCATCACAATTCCCGCCATGGCCAAAAAATACGCACATCCCAATACGGTTACACAGGCGATGTGCAAATTGACTAGACCACGCAGGCGATAGGTAATCATGACCGATTATAGGAGGAACAGCAGCCGCTACGCTTTGAAGCATCTCTCCAATTGGCAACGCTGAATCCTCTACCCCTATTGCTGGCTAATTTCACTGTCCACTCCCCTCTGGCTTCAGTCCACTGGCCACCGGCTTCCGCCCTCCGCTGGCACCGCTCACTGTCAACCGCCTACAGTTTACTGCCCACTGTCCGCCGGGCTTGCCTTGGCCCTCGTCGGCCGCCCATCTTCACGGGATGGACGAACCGTTCCGCCAAATCCTCGGAGTGCGCTTTTATGTGGGCCATTTGCCTGGAGCCTTGGCCTTGGCTGACAAAGGCGGTTTATGCGTCGTGCCCTCAGCGCCAGTATTGGCCGATATGACAACAGACGTGGCTCATCGGGCGGCCCTAATCGAAAGCGATTTCGCACTCACTGATAGCGGATTTTTGGTGCTGCTCTGGCTAGCCACAAGGTTCGAGCGCTTGGAGCGCATATCTGGCCTGCGTTTTCTACGCGCCCTGCTCGAACACAAACCGTTTCGTGAGCCAGGCGCGACATTTTGGGTCATGCCTTCGGCCAAAGACAGCGAAGCGAATTTAGCATGGCTGGCGACGCAAGGCATTGCGGTGCCTCCGGCCAACTCTTACCTCGCGCCCCACTACCCGTCCGGTGCGCTGACCGATTCCACTCTGCTCGCAGCCTTAGAAAAACAACGCCCGAGCTACGTGGTGCTGGGTATCGGTGGTGGCGTGCAGGAGCGGCTCGGCCATTACCTACGCCGCCATCTGAGTTATCGCCCCTGCATTCTTTGCACCGGAGCCGCGATTGCGTTTCTCAGCGGACGCCAAGCCAACATTCCTGTTTGGGCCGATCGCCTGATGCTAGGCTGGCTTTTCCGGGTGTGCGAATCGCCCCGCAAATACTGGCCCCGCTACCAACGCTCCTTTAAACTCGCTTGGCTGCTGCTCCGTCACGGCCCTCAAGCCCCAAGCTAGCTTCTGCTCACTGTCTTCTGTCCACCGCCCGCCGGCCTATGGTTTCCGCTCACCGGCCTCTGGTCACTGTCCACCGCCCACTGGCTACGGGCTACTGGTTTCTCGGTTGCCAACAGCTAATCTGCAAATGCAACGGCTGACCGGTCTTGCCCAAATACGTGCGCAAATGAATCTCCCGCACCTCCACCGGATTTAACTTTGGGTCTCCTTCTGTCCGCCCCCAGCCATAAAGATGAAAATCTGCTATGTTTAGCCAAAGCTCATCGCTGCTCTCCGTGTAGCTAATACCAAAATTTTCCCAAATCGTGAAGCGGCGGCCTCGGACATCCACCAAATCCACCCGGAAGACTTCGTCTGGCAGCCCAATCGCACGATCGGCTTTCACTCGAATGAAACCCGACGAGGGCAATCCAGCCACTTTGGCCGCCACATACTGCGGCACTAGAGAATCAGCATTGGTTTTGTCACACCACAACTCAACTTCGCCCGGTTTTGCCGAGCGCACGCGCAGCCCATTGAAAGCCGTCCACCCGCCCGACTCACCCGATACAATCCTGCCTTCAGTCATAGAAGCAGGCAATGACCCATCTTTGTCCTGACTCATCCAAGACAACGGATGCTCCACCATCGTGCTCTCGTGCGGCTTGGCCTCCCACGCCACCAACAACCGGCTCGTGCGCCCGTGCTGATCACGAAATTCAAACGGCCATTCCTCACGGAAATAGGAGTCTGTTTTCGCCTCCGCCAGCAGAGACAAGCTCACCATACCACCCGCTGGCACGGTGATTTCGCTCTCTACGTCATCCAGCCAAATTATACTCACAGCCCCATCGGGCGGGGCTACCAGTCGCCCGCGAATCTCTTCCGACCCCAAATTATTAAGCCGGATTTCGCCGCTGATGGCGATGCCCGGCTTGGGACGGTAAGTGCCCGATACTTTATGCGTATCCACTGTGCGGTTATCGGGCAACCACTGCAACACGACCGGATTCACCTCCGCAGGTGGAGCCGCCAGCGGACGCTCCGGCCAAGGATTCTCGCGCGTGAACCGCGCATAAGCCTCCCACGCAGGCAACGGCTGCGTCGGAGAAAGCGTCATCGCGTAGCCGTCACCCTCATGCACCAGAATGAACGGCATGAACATCGCCACCGCTGGATGAGCCCAAGCCTGCCTCGCCGTCTCGACCACATAATCTGCCTGTAGGCGGCGTCGCCCGGGATTAAGAAAATCTTCCTTGGTCACCGCCTTCAATCCGCACTCGGTAATCCACAGTGGCAGATTCGGCCGACCGGCTTTGGCACAGTAGTCCGCCACAAACGCAGCATGCCCGCTAATAACTCCATCCAGTGACTTCGCCCAGCCGTAGTGGTGAAAGTTGTAAGCGTCCGTGTAGTCCAACAGGCCACTCTGCACGGCGCGCTTCAGCCAAGGGCTGACCGGCAGCCCCAATGCACCCATCAACACGAGCGGCTCTTCACCCGGCTTAGCTCCCGCCTCGCGCGCGCCCGCTTTCAAGCCGAGATAAGCCGCTTTTTGAAAGGCCACCGTCCGCTCCGGCAAATCCCGACAATAGCCCAAATCCGGCTCCCCCACCATTTCCCAAGCATCGACCAAGCCATAATACTCCCGACCTTGGTAAACCGCCTGCGCATAAACCTCGCGCAAGTCTTCCACCAACTGGTTGCCGGGACGAACTTTGGTATGTGGCAGTGGCAGCGAAAAAAACGCCACTACTTTACGCCCCTCCTGCTGATGCCAACGAAATGTCTTAAGGATGGTAGCAACTCTTGGGTCCACCTTTCCCGACTCGCTTTTAATCACCCCCACCCCTCGCTCCCGCATCCAAACAAGCTTCGCCGGCTGGAGCAGCTCCGTGTAACCTTCACGCGTGCCCGCAGGAGGAAAAATACTTAGGCACGCATCCACCCCCCAGCCGGACTGTCCACCTACAGTTGTTATTGCTTCACAACAACCAACCGCGAGTCCGAACCAGAGCACACACCGAAGTAAAACCGCCCGATAAAACATGCCCAGCCGTTGCTTAATTATTTTCCACTATTGCGCAACCCGAGCTTGAGCAGTGCCTCACGCAAAGGGGCAAGTTCGTCTCTCGCTAAAATCTGCTCAATGGGTGCATCCGAACTGACGCGCACAAAGAGTTGCTCTTTGCGCATGTGCAGGCCGTAGCGGAAAACCTCACCGAACATCGCCCACCATGGAGGCGCATACTCGTTGCCATAGCTTTCGACTGTGGCACCTACTTTGTGCCAAAACACCACATACTCTGGACGCCCCTGCATAGTAAATGTCCTGATTTCAGCACTCAAAAATCCCCAGTCTTTAAAGGCCTTTAACGCAGATTGTCTCGCCGTTTCAGCTACTGACTCGCGTTTCCAACCATTGCCGGGCCAGCAAACATCTGGCGTATGCGCGGCAACTAAGCGCGGGGACATTTTACCTGACGACCAATAAGCTACATATACTGAAATGCGATAGGGAGGCAATGAATACACCCTGAACAGAGCATCATCGTAGTTCAGTAGTTCACCGACTTTTTTCTTCATTTCCTCTGTTGTAGCGATGGCCTCATCTTGTCCCGCAATGCCAGCCAGATTCTTAGGCAAGGACTCGCTCAACGGCTGACGCGGAGAGGGGGGCTCGCTTTCTAGTTTCAAACCATAAATAGCCCAAACCAGCGCCACCAAAAGGACGGCTGCCACACAGGGGAGGAGCCATCGTGTGTTATTTATTTTCATGAAGACAGCCAGCGAGGAGATTTAGGAGCACAGGGATTGCCGACGCATACCATCGCCGGGGGCAAATCGCGCACGACCACGCTACCCGCCGTAACAACTACCTCTGATCCGATAGTCACACCCGGGCCGACAAAACACTGCGCCCCGACCCAGGCCCCGTCGCCGATGGTAATCGGACGGTTTCGGTAGCTCATCGACGGATCACGGAAATCATGATTCCCAGCGCAGAGAAATGCACGTTGCGAAATACAGGCGTGTGAGCCGATACGGATTTCCTCAAAATTCAACATGAAGACTTCCTCCCCAATCCAAACATGGTCGCCCAACACCAGCTTCCACGGGAAGTGAACATTGACTCGTGGTTTGATGACCACCCCTGTTCCGATCTTCGCTCCAAAAGAACGCAGTAGTGCAATCCGCCATCGATTCGGCCATGGTAGCGGACTGAGCAAAAAAACGCATTTGGCCAAATACCACAGACCCTCTATTAGCTTAGAGCGACCGCGCTCCAAGCCCTTATGTGAATTGAACAGATCATTCCGGACTTTCGTCGTCATGCGCTTAAATCTGGTTCAATTCTGCTGACAGGCGTCGTGTAGGATGGCGACTGTGTTTTGCCAAGAGAACTTGCTTTCAACTAATTGGCGTCCCGCGCTTCCCCGCTGACGCAGCTCTTGATCATCGGCGTTAAGCGCTAAGGCCAATTCTCTTTGCACACTAGCCAGCTCTGTAGTGGTAGTCCAACCGGCTCCGTAGTCCCGCACTTCGGGCAAATTACAGGGCTCGGTCACCAATACTGGCACGCCGGCAGCCATAGCTTCTAGCGGAGCCATTGGCAGTCCTTCGGAGTAAGATGTGAGCACAAACAAATCCGCCGAGGCTATTAAAGTGTATTTAGCTTCTCCGCTAACTGGTCCGGTAAAAGAAACAGCCTGTTCTAGCCCCATTTCTTGCACCCATTGGCGAACTTCGGCCTCGTGGCCACCCTCGTCTGGGCCGGCCACGACCAACTCCCAATTTTTAACCAAGTCACCCAACGCAGCCCATGCCTGTAGTAGCAAATTGAGTCCTTTTTTAGGATGCAGCCGGGCAAGGAAAAGTGCTCGTTTACGCCCACTGGCACGCGCAAAGGTGGCTTTTTTAACTGGCGCAAGATTGATACCATTCGGGGCCACTACGATCTGCACTCGCGCTCCCACGACGCTGCGCACCTGATCCGCCTCACGTCCCGTCAATGCCCTCCAAAGCTGCACGTGGCGGAAATTGGCATCCTCAAATAACCAATGAGCTAAGGCTTTTTTCCAGCGCGAACGGCGCAATATCCACGGCTCAAACATGCCATGAGGGTGATAAACCAACGGCAATTGCTGTTTCCTCGCCAGACGACCCAGCAGCCAGTTGGGATAGACATAAAAACCATGCCCGTGAATCACTTTACCCGCACTCACTACTGACCTCGCCTCCTGTCCGAGACTACGTGCATAAAAAAATTTACTCACCCCAGAGCGCGAACACTGCACCGCTCCATCCCACTCCTCGCAAAACGAACTATCTCTCGTCGTCAACAGCAAGGACTCCAGCCCCGCCTGCCGCATCGCTCCATGGAGTTGCAAAGCGGCTGCGCCGAGGCCGCCGCCCCAAAGCGGCTCCAGTGACTGCACGAAATGGACATGCCCTTGCTCAGCCATCAAAGTTTTCTGGCAAAGCCAGCCAGCGATAAGCCAGGGCGATCACTACGCAGCAAAGAGCGGCGATCGCAAAACTCCACCATAGTCGAGTGGAGATATTCAAAGCGGCACGCGCCGCTCCCCCAGCCTCCTGAACGCTGTTGCGGACTCTAGAGCGGTTAGACTGATAGACTTCATCAATCGCCGCTGTGAGATTTTTAGCTGCTACATCTGCTTTACTAATTATTTGTCGATTTGGAGCCCTGCCCACCAGTTCCCGGAAAACAGCCAGATAAGCGGCCAGTCTGTCCTGTATTAGATCAGCAGAAACCTTATCTTGTTGCTCACTGGCTGCTTCGAGAAAACGGCTTAATTGCTCACTAGCATTCGTTTCCAGCACCTGCAGTGCATTTTCACTTAACCCCTGTTCACCTTCGGGATTAAGCCGCAGCACCTCAAGATGGGATTCCCGCACTGCCGAACGCAACGCCACTGCGGATTCTAAGCCCACCAATGAATCATCTATCAGATTACGCACACTTAGAGTAACACTTCTGAGCGCCAACATACTGGAAAACACCATCAAAACCATTCCGGCAACAAGCACCACCAAGACCACACGCAGAAAGGCCCTGCTGATTGCTCGCCGCAACCAGCGATGCAGGTCAATAGTTGCCAATAACAACATCGAAAGTGGCTGCCACAACCATTGGATTTTACGTGTGACTTTCATGAGATGGCTGCAGGAGTGTTAATTTCTGGAGCGACACGACTCAA
>JACCDO010447137.1_pt1 | contig 10368 bp, 6 predicted proteins | sample 7446101 | NCBI WGS metagenome assembly JACCDO01 (sample SAMN15323440, study PRJNA562643) | freshwater metagenome | isolation source: river surface water | place: USA:Blue River Watershed | collected 2017-08-16
GATGAACCGGTAAAATCACCCTGAATATTTGTGACTGAACCTACATTTATTGCTCCAGAACCAGAGTTGTAAGAAGTGACAGTACCTTCAAAACGAGTAGTTGGGTCAGTAGAATCAATCACTAAAACGGAGTTACCAATAATGTAAGATAGTCCAGAACCTACGGTTAATGATACAGTACCACCTTCTGTAGGTGTAATCGTTACAGATGAAGTTGTAGCAGTAGTAAATCTATCACCGTTTGCACCTGCAGGTCCTGTGTATCCAGTGAAACTTGCTGTGTTATAGGTTATTTCTTTAGTAGACGTATTGTAGGTTAAGTATCCAGTTTCATAAGTATCAGTACGAATAGGTTGCACGTATAGACCCTCTTCTACGGCATCCAGTTGTGTGTTTCCTCCAGAAATGATTACGCTATTGGCCCTTTGGGTGCTGTATCCTGCCAGATAGCCGATGGCTATGGCATTGTTTCCCTGATTTGAATTACCTGCTTGGTAGCCAATTGCAATTGAATTCTCGTGCTGGAATAATCTACCAGCCTCATGACCAACTGCAATACTGTAAGAACTCTGAGTATCTAATCCAGCACCAAAACCGACTGCAATTGAACGTTCATTTTGTGAAATAAATCCAGATTCAGTACCAATTGCAATAGAGTCAAATCCCTGGTTAAAATCGCCTGCTGCTTTACCGATTGCTACAGCACCACCTAACTGATCAGTTCTACCTGCACCTTGACCAATTGCTATAGCAGACTCACCCTGGAAAAAATTACCTGCAGCTGTACCAATTGCAATCGAACTTACACCTTGTGTATCATTACCTGCCTGATTACCAATTGCAATTGCCTCTGGTTGTTGATTTGAAAATGCAGCACCGCGGCCAATTGCAATAGCTCGCTCACCCTGGTTAATTGCACCACATTGAATACCCAGAGCTACTGCTCTAGCCCCTTGTCCAGAATATCCAGCAGCATAGCCTACAGCAGTGCCAAGGAATCCTTGCCCTTCAAATCCAGCAGCTGTACCAACAGCAGTAGCGAATGCATTTTGGGTAGAATATCCTGCTTCTGGACCAATTGCAATAGAAGCAGAAGCTTGGTCTTTCCAACCTGCATTTCTACCGATAGCAATACTATCAAATTGTTGGCCTTGATATGCGGCCTCAAATCCAATTGCAATTGCATTACTGTTTTGATTGCTATATGCAGCATATCCACCAATAGCAACAGCACCAACCTGTTGGTTGTCATTACCTGCATAGGCACCTACAGCAACACCATAACTGGATTGATACAGTTGACCTGCAGAATCACCGATTGCTACAGCGCTAATGGCCTGATTTTCTTGACCCGCAAAATCACCGATTGCTACACTGAAACTCTTTTGGGAAGACTGACCCGCGTTCTGACCGATTGCAATTGAACCTACATTCTGATACAGTTGTCCTGCTAAAGGACCGATTGCCACCGAGGCATCGGTGTATCCAAGACCACTTTCATCAATCTGGCCTTGGCTTTCATATCCAGCAGAGTTACCAATAGCAACAGAACCGTTGGTTGTAAGAGGATTGCTTGCTCTGGCATTCTGACCAATTTGAATATCCACAGTTCCAACAGCCCAGTCATTTGTATTTGTGTCCCAGTAAATGTAATCTCCATAGGCAGCACCGACTGCACTAATGAATCCAGTTGCACCTTGCTCGCCTTGCTGGCCGGTAGGACCAGCTTCACCAGTAGCACCCTGTAATCCAGTTGCTCCGACTTCACCAGTAGGACCTGTAGCACCAGTATCACCTTGTGGCCCTGCACCTCCACTGCCAACACTGATTGTTGAATATGTTACTTCTTTGGTTGATGCATTGTAATATAGGACGTTTGTAGTACCATTCAAACGTATAGGGTCTACATACAGAGATGCAGTAGTGGGATCTAAATTAGAACTTGAAGCATTTAGAGCGATACTGTTTGCTTGTTGTGAATTTTGGCCTGCAAAGTTACCAATTGCAATAGCACGTTCACCCTGGTTGTTAGAACCTGCGCCTTGACCCATAGCTATCGCATATATTCCCTGATTCCAACGACCAGCACCATTTCCTACTGCAATAGCATAATTGCCTTGGGTACTTTGACCAGCTCCACCCCAACCATTTGCATTTCCACCGACTGCAATAGCTCCGAGACCTTGGTTACTTTGACCAGCATAATCACCAACTGCAATTGCATTGGCATTTTGGGTTACCTGACCTGCTGCGCTACCAATTGCTACAGCAAGATTTGCTTGTGTACTTTGTCCTGAAAAAACACCAATTGCCACAGCATTAACTCCTTGATTGCTTTGACCGGCTGAACCACCTATTGCAATTGCGGAAGAAGACTGATTACTTTCTCCTGCTGATGAACCTACTGCAATTGCACCAGAACTCTGATTGCGTTGTCCTGCTGATCCACCTACTGCAATTGCTGAAGAACCCTGATTACTTTGTCCTGCGGATCCACCTACTGCAACTGCTGAATTTCCTTGTGCATATTGTCCTGTAGTATTACCAATTGCAACTGCTGCTGAACCTTGTGTACTCTGTCCTGCATTAACACCTATAGCAACTGCTACACTACCCTGGTTACTTTGTCCTGTAGAAGATCCTATAGCAATACTTTGCACCCCTTGATTGGATTGTCCTGTAAAACGACCAATTGCAATTGCTTCAGTATTCTGATTACTTTGTGCAGATGCATCACCAATTGCAATCGCTGCATTTCCTTGTGCGAACCGACCTGTGACATTACCAATTGCAATTGCTGAAGCACCTTGTGTACTCTGTGCAGTAAAGTTACCTATTGCTATAGCTGTTCCACCTTGATTACTTTGACCTACGACTAGACCAATAGAAATGGCACGTAGCCCTTGGGAAATAGCACCAGCACTGCTACCAATTGCTACAGCATCACCAGCTTGCGAGGTTTGGGCTGCAGTATTACCGATTGCAATACTTCCTGAGGTCTGATTGCTTTGTCCAGCGTTGAGACCTATTGCAACAGTTAATGTACCCTGATTGGATGCACCTGCATTAGAACCAAGAGCAATTGCAGCTATACCTTGGCTTGAAAGTCCAGCACTTTCTCCAATTGCAACTGCAGAAGCACCTTGTACACTTGAACCTGCAAAATATCCAATCGCAACACCACGAGTTCCTTGACTGTTAGATCCGGCAGCCTGTCCCATCGCAACGGCCGCAGTTCCTTGTGAATTATTTCCAGCAGTAAATCCTATTCCAACTGCCTGAGCGCCTTGATTGTTAAATCCAGCGCCTTGTCCAATTGCAATTGCCTGCGTCTGTTGAGCAGCGCCGGCAGCAGCATTGGAACCGATTGCAATTGAATTAATACCCTGGTTTGCATTACCTGCACTAGCACCAATTGCAATAGCACCATCTAATTGACCAGATTGAGCGGCTAAAGAACCAATGGCGACAGCACGTTGTCCTTGATTTGTTGCTGCGCTATTGTTACCAATAGCAACCGAACGTGCCCCTTGATTTGTGCTACCGGCAGAATTACCAATTGCTGTTCCAAGCAATCCTTGAGCATACCGACCTGCAAAAGTACCAACTGCGGTACATGACTGACTTTGTGAGCTTTGACCTGCTAAATTTCCAATAGCAGTTGCTTGTAAAGTTTGATTATTAGAACCAGCTGCATAACCAATTGCAACCGATAATAAACCTTGTGTACTTGAACCTGCACTTAAACCTATAGCTACAGAAGCAGCGCCTTGATTAGAATTTCCTGCTGAATACCCCATTGCGATTGAATATTCTTGTTGTGAAAACTGGCCAGCAGATGTTCCGATAGCAATACTATTTGTAGACTGATTTGAATTACCTGCAAAAACACCGATGGCAATGGAACTTGTCGCTTGATTAGTTTGACCTGCTCTAGACCCCAGAATTACATTTGTACTGGCAACCTGATAGGATGTACCATCAAAAAACACGTAATCACCGTACGATGTTCCATTGGCAAAAGAAGTTCCAGAACCAGTAGGTCCAGTAGCACCTGCACTTCCAGCGGAACCAGCAGAACCTGTAGGACCAGTAGCACCTTCACTTCCAGCAGAACCAGCAGAACCAGTAGGACCAGTAGCACCTTCACTTCCAGCGGAACCAGCAGAACCAGTAGGACCAGTAGCACCTTCACTTCCAGCAGAACCAGCAGAACCAGTAGGACCAGTAGCACCTTCACTTCCAGCAGAACCAGCAGAACCAGTAGGACCAGTCTCGCCAGCACCGCCACCACCACCACTAATTGTGGAGTAAGTAATCTCTTTTGTTGAAGTATTGTAATATAGTATATTAGCTGCACTATTTAGGCGTACAGGGTCAACATAAAATGCCGATGTTGTTCCTCCATTCAACTCATTTCCTGTTGCATTTAATATAATAGTATTTGCTGGCTGACTATTAAATCCGGCTAGAGAACCAATTGCAATCGCATTAGACCCTTGATTGCAAAAACCGGCTCGAGTACCAATTGCAACTGTGCTTGCTTGTTGAGTTGAAAATCCCGCATCTACACCTATAGCAATCGCAGATATACCTTGACGACTTTTTCCTGCCTGGTAACCAAGAGCAATTGCTTGATTTGATTGATTATACCTTCCTGCATCAAAGCCTATTGCATTTGCTAATTGACCTTGTTCCATTTGACCGGCTTGAGGTCCAATTGAAACTGACTGATCACCTTGGTTTAGGTATCCTGCACTCGAGCCAATTGCAATTGCCTGATTCGCTTGGCTTACGGAACCTGCATAATAACCAATTGCAACAGTTTCAGAACCACTACCTGAAAATTTGGCATCACGGCCTAGAGCTATCGATGTACTCTGAACTGCATATGCATCACCATTAAATACAATAAAATCACCTTTTCCACCCGCTGTAGGAAGGGATGCGCCACCTCCGCCAGGACCAGTAGGTCCAGTAGCACCTGCACTACCAGTTCCAACGGGTGAAGAACCAACTTGTAATCCTTGGCCCGTGCTGAACCAGATTGTTGTATTATACATTGGATCCGATGGATTCAAAGGATGAGATGTTAGTGCACTAAATGCAACACCTGTAGGGTCAATCATCCCCGTCACATTCAGTTTTCCATCAATGACAAATTCGCCTGTTCCTGTACTTACAAAAAAAGCTGAAGAACCTGTAAATCCTCCAAGTGTATCCTTATATAAAATTGAATGTGTAGGAATTCCTGATAGACTTGCACCGGGGCCTGTTGGTCCAGTGTAGCCTGTTCCACCACCGCCACCACCAGAACTTCCTGTGGGTCCTGTAGGACCAGTACCACTGGAACCACCACAAGAACCGGCACCGCAATACCGGTCAAGGTAGTCACGAATTTCGGAGAGACTCATGTTTATACTTACTCTAAATATAAAAATTCGCTTAAACCAACGAAAAAAATATCTTTTGTAATTAATTCGCAGAAGCTAAAATAAACTGTATTAGATTTTATCAATGTCATCATCATCCAATGACTCATTCTCCTCCTCCTTAACTTCAGAGTAATCAAAGATATCTTCACCACCCTCTTCATCTCCATCGCCTGCCAACATCATCCAGGATGGAATTACACCTGATTTTTCAAGTTTAGAAGCATCACGCTTACTCATTACTGCCATTACATCATAGCGCATATTCTCGGCTGCACCGGTTTCAAAATCGCGGGGAGACAGCACAACAATGTCTCCACTGACAATTGGAGTAGAACCTCGGCGCGATAGTACATTTCGAATTTTGGCAATTCCCTCCCGCTTATTGGGAAGAATTACACGAATATTACCGGCACCGAGATGTTTGATTACTCGGCCATATTCGGCACCTTCCAAATCTCCATCCAATACTGAACTAATTACCTTTTGATTTAGCATTTGACGCTGTGCGCCAGTAAGACGACCCTTCTTTGAACCTTTCGCCATTCTGAAAACTGAATAAAATAGAAAAGAAACTACCCACAACCAATAGTTCTTGTCAAAAAAGGTCTCAATTTTTTTCATTTTTTCCCAGATTATTCAGAATCAGAATCTGAATCAGAATCTGGGAGAGGCGGTGCTGACCGAAGTGCCTCAAAATTTGCCGTTTCCTTCCAAGAATTATCCACAACTTCATCAATCAAGTCTGTCTGAACTTTAGCACCGACCTGCCAAATGTAAGGACGGAAAGGAACATCCTGACCGGTTTCTTTTACTGCAGTTACTGCTGCCTCACGACTATCAAAAGGTCCTAGGAAAGTATTGTCTACAATTGCGATCCATTTTCCCCCAATAATCTGAGCAAGGCGTGTTTGAACTTCTTCAGATTCCGCATACTCACGATATTCCTTACGTTTTTTGTCACACATACTCACATACAGGTCAATATTCTCGTTACATAGCCATCTCTCTTTCTCTTCACGAGTGGTTAGATGCTCTGGAAACTGAATTTCTTCGTCTGACTCTTCACCTTCTTCGGATTGTTCAGAATTCTCTTCATTTTCCTCTGACTCTTCTGAGTTTTCTGAGTTTTCAGAATTCTCTTCATTTTCTGACTCCTCACCTTCCTCTGAATTTTCAGAATTCTCCTCGCCTTCCTCAGACTCTTCAGAATTCTCTTCATTTTCTTCAATATCTTTTCTGTAGCGAACAACAACTAGAATACGTTCATTATCAACATTCTGTCTGTAGAGATGGGATGAAATTAGAGCCACTGCAACAGTAATTGCAGAACATAGTCCATACAGAAAATCAGGATTTGTCATTACATCCGAAACGCGTGCCATAAACATTCCATATCCATACAGAAGACTCATAAATGTAGTCATAACAAACGCTCCAGTCGGTACACACATTGCAATTACCATCAGACGAACATAGGCAGAATTTGTATGAATGAACGCCAGAGGCATCAGACAAAATCCTGACCAGGCACCGTATCCAATGCTCCAAAAGACCAGATTTTTCAGTGTAGAATCCATGGCTGTAAAATACCTACCCTTAGACCTTGAAACACTCCGTCAATTTTTGGGCATAAAACGCAAAAAAGTATACATTTCTATCGTAAAAGTTGAAATCCCTGGTACGATAATCCTCCCGAGAAAAAGTCTTTTCTCTTTTCAGATGTCCGCTACCACAACCACGACCACACCTTCAGCCACTGTTTCAGAATCAGTTCTTGTGGAAAACACTACTACTCTATCGAGAAAATCTCTGCCTCCCACAATTCCTAGACGAAGAGCAAAATCGTACGATTCCTCACGCGATCATCGCAGTTCTATTGAACCTGTAGTTCCTCTTCAGAAACGGAAGGAGGCCGAGGAAGACCTTCTGAAAGACAATCCAAACAGATTTGTTATCTTTCCTATTGAGCATAAACCTGTATGGGATATGTATAAGAAGGCAGAGGGTTCTTTCTGGACAGCGGAGGAACTTGACCTGAGCAAAGATACGAAAGATTGGGAAAAACTGAATGATAATGAACGCCATTTTCTATCGCATGTTCTGGCATTCTTTGCTGCATCCGATGGAATTGTGAATGAGAATCTGGCCATGAATTTTATGCGTCAGGTACAATGGGCAGAGGCCAGGTGTTTCTACGGATTTCAGATTGCGATTGAAAATATTCATTCTGAAGTATATTCACTTCTGATTGATACCTATATCAAGGATTCTGGAGAAAAAGACCGCCTCTTCAGAGCCATTGAAACTGTACCCTGTGTGAAAAAGAAGGCAGATTGGGCAATTAAGTGGATGGAATCTGAAGAGGCAGATTTTGCCTCACGACTCATGGCTTTCGCGGCTGTGGAGGGTATTTTCTTTAGCGGTGCATTTTGTGCGATTTTCTGGATAAAAGAACGTGGTCTCATGCCTGGTCTTACAACCTCTAATGAGTTTATTTCTAGAGATGAAGGTCTTCATACAGAATTTGCCTGTTTGCTTTATTCATATCTCAAACATAAACTCTCCAAAACGAAGGCGCAGAAAATGATTCGTGAAGCCGTGAAGATTGAGAAGGAATTTATTACGGATGCTCTGCCTTGCTCTCTCATTGGCATGAATGCCAAAATGATGTCTCAGTACATTGAATTTGTGGCTGACCGGCTTCTTATGCAACTGGGGTATCCTAAAGTCTGGAATACTGCGAATCCTTTTCCTTTTATGGAACGCATTAGTTTGGAAGGGAAGGATAACTTCTTTGAAAAACGTGTCAGCAATTATTCTAAGGCGGGTGTTGGAAAGTCCAAGGAAGACATGAGTTTTGCCACGGATGCTGACTTTTAATCATCAGGTCATTTCAAACGTATCTATTATCTATACACATCATAGATAATGGATACGTTTACAAAACTATTTTGGCTTAGTTTCTTAATTTTTGCTGGTTTATCCTTGTATTTATTAGGTTATACAAACACAAACCTTGTATTCTATGCTCAAGTTGCAGCCGGATTTGGCATGTTTGCAACGAGTAAGATTGGACGCAAGTTCTTAGGACTTGAATGATTTTTGACTATACTATAAAAGGGTATAAAATTGACCCACGTTCATTCATTTTTATTTGTTATAACAAAAATGGAGGAAATTGTAAATCTGAGTCAAGAGGCACGCGATATTCTGCGGTATCACATCAATATAGATAAAAATCGTGAATATACATCGGGAGTCCAACATGGTATTCTTATGGGATTTCTAACAGGAGTTTTGTGTGGATTATGTGTGTATTCTGCTATAACCCGAAATAAATAGTCTACCCGATGTAGAATGAGTGTGGATCCGAACAATCGGCTGTATGACCTGGCATTACAGTCTGTGAAAACTAAAAAATACGATGAACTTCAATATCTCTTACAAGTGCCGAGTACAAGTTTGACCTGGCAAAACAAGGATGGAAATACAGTGCTTCACATTGCGTTTGCGGCCGGCGATATTGACTTATTAACGATGTTATTAAGTTCACCGAAACAAGTTGATTTTACGATTAAAAATAGTGAAAATCAGATACCGCTAGGTCTTGCTGTCCACTACAATAGACCGGATATTTTACAATATATATTCAGTATACCACAATTCACAAATGAAATGCTGGGTCTTCCTAGTACTTTTATGCATACAGCCTGTAGAAATAGAAATACAAAGATAGCGCAAATTTTGTATGAAAGAATGCCTTCTATTGTGAATAGTACAGGAAAAAGGGACAGTACACCTTTACATATAATGTGTATTAAGGGTGATTTGGAAATGGTTCAAATGTTACTTGCTCTTCCTGAGACTAACCCAAATCTATTTATGGAGTTGGGAGAGACACCTTTTTTTATGGCCGTTCGGTATAATCATATACCTGTAGTTTCTTACATGTTATCCATTTCAACTATTATTGTGAATACAAGAAATAATCAGATTAAGACGCCCTTAGAAATAGCATGCTATCGTGAAAATGAAGAAATGATTCATTTACTTATTAGTTCAGGTAGGATATCCCCTGATGAGGTTCTGCAATTAGCCGCTCAGGATAATATTTTGAATGGTACCTTACATCTAAACAGGGAAGGAATATCATTCTCTAATCGTGTAAATGATATATTAGTCCAATATGCTGGGCAAACTGGTATCGTAGTATCACGTCCCGCAATTAAGGAACGATATGCACCATTACGTATAGGTTTAAAAAAGAATATAAATACTGCAGGTAAGTATACTTATGCTGCATCAACACATCCTACATGTCTAAGTGATGTGAATCTTCAGAATCTATATACTCGTTTACGAATTCCTCCCAGAACGGCTATACTACAATATGAAAGTATACTTATTGATATAAAAAAAACTAGTTTTGGGGTAAACTATCACGGAGCATTTGCTGAACGTATATTGACAACCGAACCATTTTTAGGTACTGTATCTATAATTCGTCATACTAAGACTAACTATACCAGACATATTTGCGCTTATCTTTTTATGAACAATACATTATTTATAGTAAATACACGACCTGAATATGATATTTATAAGCACAAAGACATTATAACTAATTATTTTTATGAAAATATAGGAGTACGTATATTATACGTTGATGTTGTTGCAGTACTTGAAACTGAGATGAAGACTGAGATTGAATTGCAAAAAGAGGAAGTAACTGGATACTGTACAATGTGGACAGGTGTGTTTTTAGAACGTATAGGTCAAGTACTTCCTACCTTAGTAAACGCAACAACTGCTCAACAAAAGGCATTTTTTAGAGTAATGTACGAGGAATTTATGACAAGACCTACATATGGTTATAATTTTTATCAGGAACTTGTTGGGCGTACAGGAGGAGGGAGCCGTAAAACTAGACGGC
>JACCDO010569833.1_pt1 | contig 10365 bp, 3 predicted proteins | sample 7446101 | NCBI WGS metagenome assembly JACCDO01 (sample SAMN15323440, study PRJNA562643) | freshwater metagenome | isolation source: river surface water | place: USA:Blue River Watershed | collected 2017-08-16
TATTATTGTTTATTATCTCTCTTTTTTTCTGTGTCTTTTTTTCTGTGTCTTATGCCCGTCTTTTGGTAATACTATTGTTTGGGAATCAGGTTGCTCTTACAAAAAAAAGTATCTATAATATATTATATTATTGTTTATTATCTCTCTTTTTTTCTGTGTCTTTTTTTCTGCGTCTTTTTTCTGTGTCTTATGCCTGTCTTTTGGTAATACTATTGCTTGGGAACATATTTCTCTTACAAAAAGTATTTCTTATTTGTTTGCCGTTTAGTTAATACGTTAAAAGGGAATAGCATTGTCTTTACAAAATTGTGAATATTTCAATAAAATTGTAATCATGTAATAAATAAATCATATTACTTGATATTTTCGTTTCTCAATTATTACCCAAGTGTCTTCATTAAGATACCTTGAATTATCTATCGAATTCATATACTCATTCAGGATATTATAGATTATATATAATATAACTACATTGATAATAATACCAAAACAAAAGATAATAATTATTATCATTTTATAAATTCATATAAATGTAATTCAATTTTATTATAACTATAGATATAACAGAAATATAGTATATTTAATGCTTATATCTATGTTTTATACATACTATAGTTACAGATAGTGTAATACACAAAAAACTCCCCCAACCCCCTCAGTGGTTTAAGATAATAAGCGCAACCAAGGGCGCCAAAGGCGCCCTACGTTAAGTTTTTTTTCAATCTGGATTCTCTACCTTAGGTTCCGGGCCGTTTTTTATTTTACTATTTTAGGGCTTATAACTAGTACTTGTTTTTTTATTGAAATTTTTTTTAGAAATTTTTTTTTGGATATTAAAATATTTTTGTTGGATGACTATGGCCAAAAACAAGTACCTTTTATAAAGCTTATTTTGTAGTTTAACTGGTTTTATTTTAACATACATTATATGTAGTTGATAAACACGAGAAAAAATACTATATTATAGTACCAAAACAAGTACCTTTTATAAAGCTTATTTTGTAGTTTAACTGGTTTTATTTTAACATACATTATATGTATTAAAAGCAAAAAAAACAATTTATTTAAGTATTTATTGTACCAAGTTAACAATAAAGTAAACTATTTTACATTTAACATTAATATATATCATATTCCACTTATTTGGCGGAAGCTTATATTGCCAACATTTTGGAAGAATGATTATTAACATATATTCTATATATAATAATTTATTTCTATTAAGGAGGAGGTATAATTCCCCATTTTATACCTAAACTATTATATTCTGCTAACATTTCAGAATCGGAGTGTAGACCATCATATATTCTAAGTTCATACATACAAATAGATGATTGATATACATCTTCCGTTTCGTTTATAGTCTTACCAAAATATATTTTTCTAGGAATCAAACACTCGTTACCTCCATAATGTCCTACTGTGGTAAATGTAGGATTTTCAATATCTCCATTAATAGGAGTTAACATAGTATTAGTATTTACATCATCAAATCTTGATGCCCATATTCTTGATGAAAAACTACCGGATTGAAAATCTATATTATCGGCAAACCAAATTCCCATCCTATCCGTTCCATAATGATAAGCACTCATACTATAAATATTTGGAGTTTTATTATATCTTGTAGTGTCAAATAACGAAGAAGTTAATCCAGATCTAAGATTATTATCTTCTCTAAATACCAAATACATTGTACAATATTTTGATATTGAGTTAAATACAGTTGCTAAATATCCATTAGTAATATCAACAGTTCTAATGTAATTATATGTTACACTATTGCGGACCTCAGATTCTAATACAACACTATTATTACCACCAGCAAGCATAAACGTATTTGAAATATTATCTATCCATTTAGTAATTGGGTTTCCAATGACAACTGGAACATCATTTTCATCCAAAATAGAACTTCCTACAGAAGCATCGTAATTAAACACTTTAACTGGAACAATAGGAGCGTCAACTTTCCATTTATCATGTAATGTATTATATGTGAACATCATTTCGTTATCAGTTTGAAGATCATCATAAATAATAATTTCATATAAACAAATAGAAGAGGGGAAACTATCTTCAGTCTGACCAAACTTTAATACACTAAGACTAGGAATACTTACAGTACTATTAAGATCTTTAAATAATCCAAATGTAGTAGATCCAACTGAGGGAAATATACATCTATATGGTTTATCTCCATTTACTTTAATGGCCCATACTCGTATATTATAACTACTAACTTGATAATCATTAGTGGAATCATTATTAATATATCCATAGTTGTCATTATTATGGTATGATCTCATGTTATTAGTACCATCATTCATAAAAACATTTATGGGATTACCTTCATGACTGCCAGTATCCTCTCTAAATACTATATACATTGTATAATTATCTTTTATTACTCCAGATTCTGAAATAATATATCCTCCAATATTTGAGACTGTTTTTATATAATTATATGTCACATTATTTCGAATTTCGGTTTCCAATGTAGCTGGATAACTTCCGGCATTAACTAAGTTTATGTTACCTATAGAATCTACCCATCGTGTTATTGGATTACCGACTATTACAGGATCTCCATTTATATCCTGAATATTATTTCCATTACTACTATCCCAATTATTTACTTTAACTGCATGAGACTTAATTCCCCATTTATATTGTAATTCTTTATATTTATCGTTTACCTGTTCAAAAGTCTGTAATCCATTATATATTATAATTTCATACAAATTAATTGAATTACTATATCTATCATTTGGATTTGAATAACCAAATTTTAAAGGTAATAAATCACTATTAGATAAATGGTTTATAACAGTTAATTCTTGATATATATCGGAAGATACATCTTCACTGTTTGTGGGACGATGGGGGTATACCCATTTGTCATGATCGTATTGTAGAATCAATACCTGGGGATTCATAAATGTACCATCTATTATATAGTTAAATGTTTTGGTTGTACCTGTTATTGGGTCCCCATAGTTTATTACGTTACTATTATACACTTCAGACTGCAGACTTCTATTAAATCCATATGCTCTTATTATATCTGATGATATATAATTATAACTATATAATCCAGTTCCAAGTGAATTCATTGAATCATTAAATATCAAATAAATCGTATAACCTAATTTAAAAATTCCAGATTCAGATTCAAGATATCCACCTATTCCCTTATAAGTTTGAATATAATTATATATTGTATTATTACGATATTCTGACTTTAAAATAGCAGGATATGTATTATTTCCATTTAATAAATTAACGCTACCCATAGAATCTATCCATCTATTTAATGATCCATTTACCTGTAATTGATTATCATCGATATCCCTCATAGACGGACCATTAGATGCATCCCAGTGATATACTAATTCTACTGGATCGGGAGGGTATACTAAGGTATTATTATATAATCGGAACACTGGCCTATCTAAATCTATCTGATCTATCGCTAACAAAGATCCATCTACTTGCTTACCTAGATGTAATGCCCCATAATTAGTAGTATTAATTCTATTGTTATAAATACGTGATAAATTAAAAGTAGCATAGTCTGAATTACTTTTATTATCAATATATATAAATTTACTTGTTAAACCGAGAAATCTCATTACATTATTAAAAATATTCATAGTTAATCTAGTATTGGGATTATATACCATATCTGGACCTGTTACAAAATTATACTGGTTAAAGTAATTAATATAAATAAAGTAATCTGGAGGTTGGTCAACATAAGATGTATTATATACTTCATTATTTGAAACTATTAAAGTTCCTCCTTTACTATTACATTTATCGAAGTAATTTCCATCTCCTTGACTAGTTAAACTGATAAAATAAGTGGGACTATTATTCCATGTAGTTAAATAATTATTACTAATTACACAATTACCTCTAATTCCATAAATATTAATAATAAATATATTTGGTGGAATAGTATCGTTAAGTCCATGAGTGAAATTACAATTACTAACGGTAAATGAACCACTTAGTGACATTACAGGATAACTCGTAGTGTATATAAAATCACAATTATCGATTGTGATTCCTGTCCAAAATGTAGGCTCATTATTTCCAGTTGACATAGGATATATAGTTATTGCTGTTTGTAATGATATTATCAATAGATTACTAATTGTAACATTATTGCTTTGAATATTAAATAATATTCTATCGGAAGTAGAATTACCAATTGCTATCTCATTAACAATAGATGTATTATCTGTTGTTATTGTGATTTCTTTTGTTATGTTAATAACATCGTCAATGGCAAATATATTATCACTTGCAATACCATTCGGAGGATAATATCCCATAAATTTTACAGTATCTCCATTTATTGAAGAATCTATTCCTTTAAAAATAGTAGCATAAGGATTTTCCATTGAACCATCACCGGTTTCATCGGAACCACCTTTACTTATATATACCATGTAGACATTTTATAGTTATATTATATTGTTTTTATTATAAAAATATATTTTTTCTTTATGAAGGAGTTATTATACCCCATTTAATTCCAAGACTGTTATATTCTGATAACATTTCGGAGTCAGAATGTAGACCATCATATATTCTAATTTCATATAAACAAATGGATGAAGGCATTGAATTATCCATTTGTCCAAAATAAAGTATATTAGGAGAATTTAATTCTATAAGAGATGTACCTGTTATTAAATTAGATATAGTAGGATCTCCATTGAATGGAACTACATAAGTACATGTATCATTTAAATTGAATCTAATGGACCATATTCTAGGGGAATAATTTATATCGATAATAGTGTCATTTATATTTTCTCCATTTATTGAACCAGTTCCATTTGAATTATGGGAACCAAGTATTTTAAAATTATAGTTTGTTAAAAATTTACTTCCTGTAGATTGATAATATCCATCATCGGCTTCTTTAAATACCATATACATGGTACATCCTCTGTTAACTATTGGATTTACTGTACCTAGATAACCATTGGAACTACTAATTGTTCTAATATAATTATAAGGTATTCCATTTCTTTCTTCTGATTCTAATATTGCTCTATAATAACCACCATTTACTATGCTAGTATTTGAAACCGTATCTATCCATTTAGTAATACCATTACCTACTGTTATTGGATTATCATATTCATCTAATATAGAATTATCAACAGAAGTATCCCAATTAAATACCTTAACTGGAATAATAGGATTATCTATTTTCCATTTATTATATAATAATTTATACTGTTTCATTATCTCATTATCTGTTTGTAGACCATTATAAATTATAACTTCATATAAACAGATAGATGATGGGTAATTATCTTCAGATTGTCCTAATTTTAAAACACTTAAAGTAGGAATATTAGTTATAGTATTAAGTTTTTTAATTAGACCAAATGTAGTTGCTCCATAGGAAGGTATAACGCATCTATATGGAATATTTCCATTTATTTTGATAGTCCATATTCTAATTCCATAACTACTAGATTGATAGTCATATGTATTATCTCCATGAATATATCCATAGTTATCATCATTATGATATGATCTAAGATTTCCCGTTGTGTCATTCATAAATACATTAATAGGATTAGATTCATGAGTTCCAATATCTTCTCTAAATACTAGATACATTGTATAATTTGATTTAATTATTCCAGATTCTGATACAATATATCCATCGGTATTACTTACTGTTTTAATATAATTATAAGTAATTCCATTACGTACTTCAGATTCTAATGTTGCAGGATAACTTCCTGCATTTACAAAACTTATACCACTCGTATTATCTACCCATCTTGTAATTGGATTACCCACTATTACAGGATCGCCATTTATATCTTGAATGCTACTTGTATTACTACTGTCCCAATGAAATTCTTTTACTGAAGTAGATTTAATTCCCCATTTATATTGTAATGTGCGATATTGATTAATCATAGCTGCATTACTCATAATTCCTTTATAACCGATAATTTCATAAACACCCAAAGATGACGGATTACTGTCATTTGAATTACCGATTTTTAAGTAATAAGTGTAAATAATTTTTTCTGAATACCTAATAAATAATCTTTCTAATAATTCATCTGATGTATCACCTTCATTTGGAGTAATGCAATCGTAAAAATTATCTATATTATATCTAATTGCCCATATTCTGGGCTTACAATAATCTGTTTCATAATCTGTAGAAATAATTAATTGATTACTATTAGTTTTTAACCCTAATATTCCGTTATTTTGATTAGTATGTACAATTGAAAAATTGTAAGGATCATCATGATGTATTAATATACTACTATTATTGTATACGTTGTGTGTACATTCTATTTGTTTAAATACAAAAAAGAATGTATATCCTATTCCTAGTTGATCCGCAAACACTAGATGTCCATTAGTATTCATAATAGTTTTTATAAAAGTATAGGTACTATCATTCCGTTCTTCAGATTGTAAAACTGCTCGATAATTAGTTGTAGCGTTTGTAATAGGTATAGGATACTGAATTAATGAATTATTCCATGTTTTTAATTCTTCGTTAATATTTAATTGTCCATTAGATATATTTTTCATAGATGGTCGATTTGATGCATCCCAGTCATAAACTTTAATAATAGGATAAGATAGGCTTAAATTATTATTATATACTTTAAATACAGTTCTAGATAAATCACTTGTATCAATATTTAATTTAGATTGGTTAAATAGGTATTTTCCTAAATGTACTGCTCCATAAAATGTATTATTATTTGTGTTATTGAAAACATGTATTTCTTTAATTCCATTGAAGAAATTATTATTTTGTTGATCTACATATAGAGTACCACAATAAAAATTAGATACTAAAGAGTTATCATGAATAAATAAAGATAATTTTATATTTGGATTATAACTTTCATCAGGTCCAGATGGAGGAAATATATATTGATTTGTATAATCAATATATATAAAATGTACAATAAATTTTTGATAAGTATAAGTAATATTATTGTTAGATATTGTTAAATTACCACTTTTACTATTACACTTGTCATAATAATCTCCAATGCCATTATTTTTAGTTAGTGAAATTAAGTTATAATTTAATACGTTATTAATTTCAAATGTATTATTATCAATAACAGAATTACCTATAGTGTTATAAATATGAATAATATTATTTGTAGGTGAATAATTAACGAATTGGCAATTTGTTATAACAAATTGCCCAGTCATACTTATACTAATTGTATAATAGTCTAGTATACAATTAGTAATAACAGTTCCCGTCCAAAAAATAGGATCTGTATTTCCATCAGACAAAGTATCTACATTTATTGCAGGATAATTACCAGCGGAAATTGATAATCCATTAATTATTACATTATTACTTTGAATATTAAAAATTAATATATCTCCAAATAAATAAACATAATCGGTTTCATACAATTTTTGTATAGTTATTTCTTTATTTATATTTATCTGATTTTCGATATTATAAACCCCATCCAGCGGAATTATAGTATCTCCATTTGCTGATATGTCTATACATTTATTAAATGTAGCATATGGATTTCCTAATGTACCGTCTCCTATCTCATCCGAACCACTACCACTTAAAAACCAAGTATTAGGCATTTAATTAATTATATATCTATATTTTTTTAATTGACAGACTTAATATTTTGTATTAATTGAATGAGATTCATTTATTTTATAATAGATAATTAATACTTTAGAAATAAAATGTAACTCATTGTGAACAACTAATTCATATAAACAAATAAGATAATGACAATATATTTGGTACTAAATATAATATATTAAGTTCATAAAAAATAGTAATTGTTGAATCTCCATTTTAATGGAAATAATATAAGTAATTTAAATAACATTGATTATCATTCTTATAGAACAGTATTTTATTGAATAATTGGATTTGTCATATATCCTTTAAATATATTAAAACAGAAAAAATATAGTTTAATTATATTATTACTACTATATGTATTTAAACTATTCATATACCCCATTTACTTTGTAAAATAGCGTATTCTGCTAACATTTCGGCATCTGAATGTAGTCCGTCATATATTCTAACTTCATATAAACAAATTGATGATGGTTTATCATCAATTTCTCTGCTACTTGTTTTTCCAAAAAATAGATGTCTAGGTTCTGAACAAATTGGAACAGTAGTGTCTCCTGTAAATAATACTGGATTTTGTACATCACCCGCATTAGGTACTAGTATTGTAGAATTAGTTACACTATTAAATCTTTTTGCCCATATTCTCGTTGTGAAACTAGTACTTTGAGTATCTGGAAGTTCATAATCCCAGTACCCGGATCCTGTAATACTTTTGTGCTGTAAATCCATAAAGTATTCATTTTCACTTAAGTACTGAGTACATGCCAATTGTGTACCAACATTTATATCATAAATAGTATCATCTTCTCTGAACACAATATACATAGTACCTAATTTTGTAAGTGTTTTACCTACAGTACATAGATAACCATTTACATTATTAATTGTTCTAATAAAATTATATGAAGCCATATTTCTAACTTCAGAATCTAATATTGCTTTATTAATTCCACCATTAACCATATTAATGCCTGATACTGTATCAACCCATTTAGTAATGGGATTACCGGATAATACAGGATTGTTATTATCATCTAAAATGGAATTACTAACAGATGCATCGAAATTAAATACTTTAACAGGTATAGTTGGAGGACTGACTCCCCACTTATTATATAAATTATCATATATGGACATCATTTCAGTATCATTAAGTAATCCTTCTAGAATAATTATTTCATATAAACAAATAGAAGATGGAAAATTATCATCTATTTGTCCTAATTTAAGAATACTAGGATTAGGTATATCTACAGTAGTTACTAGATCTTTGATTAATCTAAATGAAGTTGCACCGGCGGAAGGAATTAAACATCGATATGGTTTATCTCCAGTAATTTTAATTGCCCATACTCTTACACTGTACCTACCAGTTTGATAGTCATTGATATTATCATTATGAATATATCCTTGATTATCAGATCCATGCCAAGCTTTTAATCCTTCAGTGTCATCATTCATAAATATTCTATCTGCATTTCCTGCAATAGGATCATCACTTTCTCTAAATACCATAAACATAGTATGCCCCGATTGAACTATTCCTATCTCTGATACTAAATATCCCATTGTATTACTTACTGTTTTAATGTACTTGTAAGTAATTCCATTACGTACTTCGGATTCCAATGTAGCAGGATAAATACCTGCATTTATTAAATTTGCATTACCTGGATAAGTAATATTTACCCATCTATCTATTGGATTTCCAACTATAACAGGGTTACCATTAATATCCTGTATATATGCTCCAAAGTTGGTATCCCATAAATGCTTGGTATTATATGTGGTTCTAATTCCCCATTTATATTGTAAATCTGTATACCTATTCATTATTTCACTGCCAGTTTGATTTCCATCATATACTACTATTTCATATAAACATAAAGAAGATGCAAATCTAACATCGTTGTTAGAATATCCAAATTTTAAAGGTTGCAATGGAGTGTTTGATAATTGTTTAATATATTTATATATATTAAAAACTGGAGCCTGTGTTACATCTTTATTATCTGAATTATAAACATATACCCATTTGTCAGTGTCATATGTTATTGCCCATACTTGAGCATTTAAATATTCATTTTTATCATTTGCCGTTTGAATATGAAAATAATCAGTTTCATCAATCGGTGAATAATCAGATCCATATAAAATACTATTAGAAAATGTACTATTATTGTTATATTTTACAAATCCAAGATAACTCATTAAATCGGATTTTACATAGGGATAAACAGTATATCCTGGACAATTTAATGAATCTGGTTCTCTAAATACTAGATAAATAGTATATCCTAGTTTAAAAATTCCAGCTTCCGATAGTAAATGTGCTCCAAAATTACATTTTGTTCTAATATATGTATATATATTACCTCCGCGTTCTTCTTGTTCTAAAACAGCTTTATCTTCACTTCCATTTATAATGTTAACATTATTAACTATATCTATCCAGTTATTCAGTTCTCCATTTATTAGTAGCTCCTTATTATCTGCATCTTTCATAGAATTTCTATTAGAAGCATCCCATTGAAATACTTTATTAACTGCTGGGTTTGGATACACTAATGTATTATCATAAACCTTAAATATATTACGTTCTAAGTCGATTTGATCAATAGTTAATTTAGAACCATTAACTTGTTTCCCTAAATGTAGGGCTCCAAAATTAGTTGTATTAAGTGAGTTATTATATATATTAACTTTATTAA
>JACCDO011242308.1_pt1 | contig 10365 bp, 11 predicted proteins | sample 7446101 | NCBI WGS metagenome assembly JACCDO01 (sample SAMN15323440, study PRJNA562643) | freshwater metagenome | isolation source: river surface water | place: USA:Blue River Watershed | collected 2017-08-16
CTCACTCACTCACTCACTCACTCACTCACTCACTCACTCACTCACTCACTCACTCACTCATTCACTCACTGAAGGACCACACCGAGGAGTTTTTGCAAACATTGAATCGTATGAACTCTAAAGCTCGTAGTTTAAGCATGGAGGAAAGTAAAAGTGTGAAAGAAGTGTTCAAGCAGCTACACATCGAGGGCAAGGAGTTAGCGGAATGGTGGACACTTGTCGTCCGCGACAGCGATTTAGGTGCTGCATTCACTCATTATCATGCATAAGCCACTCAACTCACTCATTCTCTTCACTTATATAGCATCTGAAATGGATAATATCGCGAAGAATAGAAACGCGCTGCAAGAGAGATGGAGTGACATCATAACCACCACCGTTGAGGAGACATTGAGCAAGCAAAACGGACTGGGCAGTGAGGGGATCACTGCGCTACAAGCAGCTGCAGATGCGGAAAGAAATAGTAATTTATGGAGCAGCAAATACAAGAAAACGATGGTGCTGGGCGAGGAGCTCCATGCGTACTTACCATGGAAGCGGGAAGTGACAGAAAACTATGTTACCGATAAGATTGAAGAGTACGTTTCTTGCACATGCATACATCCTACGCCGCCTTACTCACCTATCCGTTCCTATTCGGTTAAGTCAAAAATTAAATTTTGGAAGTGAAACGGTTTCCATTAATTTCGTGAACCAAGTCACGAACAAGAAAAGCATCGAAGCGAACACGAACTCGTACTTATTCGTGATGCCTCGCTACTTCCGCGGCTTGAGCAAGGAGTCGGAGTCCATCGAGTTAAGCGCCTTCTTAGAATTCTGTAAAGTTGCTTCGTTGGATGTGAACAAGTACGTAGCTGGATTGGATAGCAAGAGGATCCAGTCGATTGAGCTGGTGCCTTTGCACCCATTAATGATCAATCAAAGAGGCTTGGCCGACTACTCTCGCCGCGCTCCTCATCCAAGTATAGTGTTCAAGGTGACCATGAAGGAGTGAACATCAAATAGGTACACAACCAACTGTGTGAATACGAGTAGATTTTTTGATACATATATTACAATCTAACAACAAGAACTATTTGATTTCGTCTTCGCTAATTTCCCACTATTATTATTCTCATTAATCTTGACACTACCTGTATGAGTGAAAGAAAGAGTGAGTGAGTGAGTAAGTATGGAAGAGTGAATATGTGATGAGTTACCATTGCTATTCGTTGATGTGATACCCTCCGTAGCACGCTTTCTAGCCACCATTTCCTCGCTAATACGTTTAAATAAATCATCTATTCCAATATTATCTTTGGCACTTGTCTCAAAGGTTAGAGCATTACATTTCTTAGCGAATTCTACAATTCTGGTCTTCGACACTACTCGTTGATCCTCTAAATCTACTTTATTACACGCTATTACTAATACGAACGAATCTGGAGCTAAATTTTGTTTTAATTCTTCGACCCAATCTTTCATTTTGCTGAATGAATCCTCATTAGTAATGTCGAAACATACAATTGCAGATGCCGCACCTCTATAATACATTGGCGCCATTGATCTAAATCTTTCTTGCCCTGCTGTATCCCACAATTGCATTTTGAACGTACTACCATCTGCTAATTTGACATTCTTTGCTAAAAAAAATGCTCCTGCAGGAATAAGTATAAGTGAGTAAGTAAGTGATTGATTCAGTCAGTTATGTTTTAATGAGTAAATGAGTGTTGTGATATAGATATTGAGCTGGAATGATGGGCAAGTAATTTTATTAGCAAGTAAATAAGAAAAAAAAGTAATTTATGAAATAGGCTATAGTACAAGTAAGCGATTAAGCGAGCGAGTTACGGATCGTATCGCACCTATCGTTGATTGTTGTTTACTAGTATAAACCCCTTCGATAAACCTGATGACCAGCGAAGTTTTGCCTACTCCTTTGTCTCCCAGAACCACCACCTTGTAGGGCGTGTTGCCTTTCTCCGCCATGTCGCCACTGCCGGATGCGCAGGCTGAACTGGTAACTACTGTCTGTGTGCATGTTGGAAGATAAAATCTTAAACCGGTATGAATAGGAGTGACTCCGAGTGAAAGAAGTTGGTGAATGCGATGAAGGACGTGCAGCTCTAAGAGGACAAGATGCAGGTAAATATCGACTCCATCAACGGCTATGCTATCAATGTATGGTTTTATTGTTTGCCATTATTTCATTACTATTATTTATGATTGTGCTACATGGTATCACACTATTTTTCTCAAGTGAGTGAGTTATTGAACGAACTGATTCGTGCAACGACTCTCTTGGAGGATTTGCACCGAGTTAGTAGATTAGAAGTCTTCTAATAGAGAGTCACCGGTTCAAACGGCACCGGTACCGATTTGTTGAAGTGAACATGATGTCACACCATCTTGTGTTGACAACCCGGAGTATATATGGTGTATTAAGCTGTAAAAAATCTAGAAAGTAGTGAACAACAAGTAGAGTTTTTCTGGTAAATTCAATGCACAGCCTTTTCTTTCTGTTAGCACTTTTGATAATGGTGACGGACTCATTACGAGTTACACCTCCACGGCTGCACATGTGCAGTGTGAATGATATAAATAATTTGTGTTCCTTGTACGGCAAGCCAGACTTAGGCAAGTATCTAACAGTCAATTTAGTGTGCAAGGTAATTGGTGATAAGGAAGAGGTGATGACTGATGATATACTACCATTTGATGTTGGTTTAGTTAGCTACGTAGTCAATGGCGGTGGAATGATCGATTACATTCATCAATTAGGGATGAAATTACAAGAAAATGAAGTCGGAAGTAAAGTCATCGGTGAAACAATACCAGTTGCTTATAATCCTGATCTTTGTGGCGAGTTCCCAATTGAGAATTGCCCACCAGGTCTTAAACTCGGTGATAGAGTATCACTATCGAATAGAATGAAAGCTAGAGTGACTAAAGTAACTTCATTAACTCATTTTACCTCAACCATACAATGACTAACGCACTCAACCAATAAGGTTACCTCTAGCGCAATAACCATCGATGCAAACCCACCACTAGCAGGGAAAAAACTCGTGATAGATATGGAATTAAAAGAGAAAAAGAGTCATTTGACGCTCCTACCGGCTACATTTGCATGCGGTTGCTTTTGGGGACTAGAATTAGCATTTCAACGAGTTGAGGGAGTCTATGCGACAGCCGTTGGGTACACACAAGGTTTCAAAGAGAATCCTACGTATGAAGAAGTTTGCTCGGAAAAGACTGGCCATTGCGAAGCAGTGACCATACTGTATGACAGGTGATTATATCATATAAAACCTCTTATTCGTCACTTACTTACTTACTTACTTACTTACTCACTCATTTAATTACTCACTTACTTACTCTCTTACCCCCAGTAATATTGTGTCTTATGGCAAATTATTAGACATATTCTTTGCAAGACATGATCCAACCCAACTCAATCGACAAGGCAACGATGTAGGTTCACAGTATCGAGGCGGGATTTACTATCATTCAAATAGTCAAAAATCACAAGCTGAAGAGAGGATCAAGGGAATACAGCAGAGCTACAGCAAACCGATTGTGACCGAAGTGCTGGCCAGCAAGAGGTTTTGGTTGGCGGAGTCGTATCATCAGCAGTATCTGCAGAAACTGACGGATCAAAAAGCAAATAAGAATTGCCAGGAGAACATAAGATGCTACGGCTAATTATAATGTAATTAATTACACTATTGCGGCAGTTACACAGCAACACTTCGGCTCGCAGGCACGAAGCCAACGAGATCGATCTTGTAATGTGATTGCACATACAACGCGATACCTTTATGATAGGTATATCCACACCTGAAAAAGAAAAATAGAAAAAAAGATTTTTTAAAAACTAGAAGATATAGTTGCACTTTCACTTCGAGATCAGAGATGCTTGCGTCGTCCAAGAAGCTGGGAAGCCTCGCGTGGCCCCTGGTCAGCGTATTGTCACTGGTCCTCGGTGGTATTAGAGTGTGGAATCGAGGTTTTGAAGAAAAATTCTCGGGACATCCCATGCTTATGAGTATTGCATTCGTAGGATGCGCGGGTATGGCGATGCTGTATAAGAAGCTAGGAGGCAGAGAAAACACACTGATTCACGGTTACTTAATGATGGGAGGCTCATTAGCCGCACTTGTTGCCTGGTATATCGTATATGCCTACAAAGGAGCATCAAATCTTACATCGCGACATGCACAATTAGGTGCCTTATCTATAATTGGATACTTGGCAGTTGGTATGGCAGGCTCGATATTTCTACATCCAGACTTTGGAATTGTGAAAAATAATCCTCAACTCATGAAATATAATAATCAAATAAGATTTATTCACAAGTATCTTGGTCGAGTGTTCACTTGCATTGCCTGGTATGTACTGTATCTCGGAGTTACTGATTATTCATTGAAGAAAGGTGAAAAAATGGGGTTTGTAGCGAGATGTTGTGTGGTTTTGGTACTGAGCTTCCTTGGTTATGTCACAATTCTCGACAAACCACCAGTAAAAATATTTTGAAACGAACAAAAAATGTAATGTTATATGTACATAGTAAACTCAATCATCAAATTTAATCTTCTTTGCTTGTGGGGGTTGGTCTAGCTTAATTGCGCCGGTATTTTTCTGTTTGACTAATTCTGTTGCACTTTTGGCACTGATACCTTTTCCTAATTCCCATGCTGATTTATTAGTGAATTTACTGGCGTCAACAGCGCTCTTACTGCTATCGAACTCTCGTTTATTGCTGCGACTACTATGCTCTTTCGCCTCATATCTATTATTGGGTCTATCCCCTTGTGCAGACTTGCTGCGATCAGACTTGGCTTTACTCTTGTTGTCTGCGGTATCAATGACGAAGCCATCCCTCGACTTGCGCACAGCTGACAGATCAGGAATGCGCCCCAAATTATTGCTTTTACGCTTCATTTGCCATTGGTATAAACGAAGCTCTTGCTTCGTCATATTGCTCGTATCTTTGAGTGGTAGAGGTGGACGGCCTTTAGACCTTGAGATATAAGGTTTCTCAGGTCTACCTCTACTTGATCGTCGCCTATTGTCATCTTGGATATTAGTCTCGTTGTCATCATCATCATCTTCACCTTTTTCTTCTAAGAAAAAAGCATCATTTTCAATTTGCTTACTTGCACTTACGGATTCTGCTTTTGCAGACTTTACTACGCGTTCCTTTGTCTTAACACGCTCGTTTTTCGCTATTGGAGCGTCTACATTGGACTCATTATTGTCGATGCTTTCGTCGCTACTGTCGTCGCTACTGTCCTCACTACTGCTACTACTGCTACTACTGCTGCTGCTACTACTACTACTGCTGCTGCTATTGTTATTATTTTTATCTGTATTATTGCCTTCGCTATTTGACTTTCTATTACTGACACTAACATCACTATCATCGTCGTTACTGGAAGAGTCAACTTGCTTACGAGCCGCATCTTTCTTCGCAGGGATATTCTTCGCACTAATAGTTTTCTCTCTCTCCCCTTTACTCCGTTTTTTTGTTTTCTTCTCCCCACTTTCACTCTGATACTCTACTATAATTGCATGCAATACCTTGTCATCATTACCACAATCAATATCGTGTTGTCGACTACTTATTGCTTTTTCTCGAGCAATTTCCACAAGTTTTTTACTTTTTATATCATCTTCTTCATTAAATAATGAAATATACTTCATGTCCTTTGGATAGTACAAGATATATGCCAAGTCATTGTGCAAATTAACTCGTTTTGCTTTGTACTCTTCAACTAGACGTTGAACTTTTTTGAACTCGGCGTTATCGCTGCACCTGCTGTCACTTGTGCGCATGGCACTCAATATATCCGTGCAATCCTTGATTTTACGATCAACAGATTTCACTTTTCTTATGATTTTTTTCCTTTCTACGAATTTAACCATGTGGTACTTCACCGAATTGGTTCTTTCTTTCATTTTTACTTCATTCTCACGTTTTTCTTCCTTTAATTGCGCTAAACGCTTTGTTAAGCCATCATCAATTTTTCCATTCAACTTTTTAATCAAACGTTCCAAATCGCGAATCTTCTTCGCAACAGATGTTGGCATGGCTCGTCGTTTCACCAATCACGCACTGCCTACTACCGTACCTACCTTGTTGGAATGCCTTCGCCAGTGCGGCCACATGGGGATTTGATAAAATAGGTGTGTGTCTATAAATAACTTAACGGTTGAACAGAAATGACTCAAATATCGACTGTTTAATGAGTAAGAGCTTTTTCCTGGTTCCCCTTCAACTTAAATCCGTTGCTTGACATTAGTTGCTGTGTTATCTACCAACTCATACCATATATATAGACAGAACAAACAAGAAATGAGTGCACTAGTTTTAATATGATACAACTTTGTGTGTAGTAACAATTACTGATTGCGGTAAACAGTTACATTCTTACGTTGCATATATACTATGCTCTAGCACCGGACCAATTTTTGCAGAAAATTGATCAATTAGAATGGTATGTAAAGGGAAGTATATCTAGTTAGTGTCTGATGGATACACTTCAGATGTGTAAGATAGCTGACTAGCATATTTATTCACAGAATGAGAGCCATTATTCATTTTGGCATGAAATATGCATTCATTCACACCCACACCCGCCTGTATATGAGGATTATTAAAGAGATACTGCTAGTCACAGTTGGGAATACTTATTCGACCACATCCAGTACAATTTCCAGGTCGAGGACGGGTGTTGACGCGTCACACGAACCAGGGAATATTGTAACGGGCTACACCGGTTTTCGGCGATAAAGGCACAGACTCGAGAAAACAAGAAATAAAAAAAAAGGAAGAAAACAACAACAAGGAAAGCAAGACGAAGGGGTGGTAACAGCATGCACAGGAGACAAATATCCTGGTGAATAGCTTGGCGAACGACCAGTGCGACTGTGGACTCATCGTGCTACTTACCGATCGTTAGCAATGGTGCCACTATTTCATTTCATCAAGGAGAAGTTCGATCGATCGGACCACTGGAAATCATTGCAGAATACAATCATTTCGCTTTGGGAGCGAATAAAAGCAACAAAGCTTATAGCATACAATGATTCATCAGCAGCTGGTCAAGGCGCTTTTGGGTTGATTAATATATCAAACACTTGCTATTTAAATGTAACTTTACAATCTCTTGCATCATGCGACAATTTTATCATTTATTTAGAAAATATTGTTTTCGTTGGCAAACAATTAAATATTCGACCGAGATTATCATCAATATTATTAAAATGTTTGTTGATACTGCGTAACCGTAAGTCGGCTATTATTGAAAATGATCATAGAAATTACAACTCTAAACATCCATTTAATCCTCAAAATATTCTTCATGAAATTTTACGGCATGATGAAACATTTGTTATTGGAATACAGCACGATGCTGATGAGTTAATGCGCAAATTATTAGAAATACTATCAGAAGAAGAGACGCAAGTGAAGCAGCACTTGGCATCTAAAGAGATCATTATGGACGATTGGATGAATAATCGCCAATTGCCTGGCCAAACATTGGCATTGGCACCCATTCCCATTTGTATCACTAAAGGTGATAACAATCCATTTCTCGGATTGATTTGTAAACAATTAGAATGCTGTCAATGCCATCATGTCAAACAAGTGAATCACGAGCTGTTCACCATCTTGCCCTTATTGATACCAAACACGAAGCTGATGGGGACCTGCACCTTATACGACTGTCTCGATGATTTTATTGCGCCAGAAATCATAAGTGATGTTATCTGCAACTTATGCAGCACTATTGAGACCATTAAATACGTCCAGAATAATATCAAAAGGTACGAGCCACTTCGTGAGAAAAGAAGTGAGCTCAATGAAGAATACTTGAATAATAAAGCCGTGTTGGACAAACTGATGGGTAATTACACGAAGGGAGAGTCCGATTTGCATCTGGTGGATTTGGACGAACTAGCACAATTACAGAAAAACCGTCACTATTTACAGGAGAAACGGATGGATATACGTAAGCACAACATATTATCCAGGCTGCCCAGCACCATTTGCATCGGTATCGGCAGGAAGTCCTATAACGAGCAGGGATACCAGGTCAAACTGAGTAATCATATCGCGTTCTCGGACACTATTGATATCACGAAATACTTTGCTAAATATGGTAGTAATGAGGCTGCACTCTATGAGCTAGTGTCCATCGTCGTGCACCATGGGTCGGCACAAGGAGGGCATTACACTAACTATGCAATCGTTCATGGTAAATGGTTTCATTTCTCAGATACTTTGGTCCACGAAGTAAAAAAGGAAGAGGTATTACGAGCCCAAGCGTATATGTTATTCTATAAAAGGAAGTCGAATGCATGAAGAGACTAGACAAGATATAAGCAAGACCACGAGAGCTAAAAATAACGTCGTTAACAACAATACTGTACAAAATATACACAAGAAGCTATTATTTATTGTTCATCTGTAAATTATTCAAATTTTCTACATGACTACACAAGTTTGATGGCGCCTGGTGGCTTATTAAATCAACAGGGCATAACAGGGTTCTACTAGCTGAAATAGGCGAGGAAGATCTGATTTCATCACTGTCTTCCAAGTCATTACAGTACATCGAGGAGGCTATATGCGACTCATAACTAAGAATATTCAAATGATCAGAATCACTAATAAATCTATTCTTTGTAATTCTACTTTTATTCCTAAGTAATTTCATATTGGCACTGATATTACTACTACTTCCACAACTTCTGCTATCATCTGTATTCGTTCTATTGCGTTTCTTATTCAAATCATAATTATTACCATTAATAATTGCAATATCACTATTATCGCTGTCGTAATCCGAGTCAGTATCCAAATTACACTCATGAGTAAAATTTGGATAATAAAATTGCTTCGAAGAATTAGAATCCACCGAATAAGTAGATGTAAATGTCCCATTCAGATGGCTTTCTTCACTTGTATAGTCATTAAATTGCTTCGAAGAATTTGAATCCACCGAATAAGTAGATGCAAATGTCCCATTCAGATGGCTTTCATCAGTTGTGTATTCATTTATACACTCATCTAGCAGTCTTTTGGACATCGGATTCTCTGGTCTGTGAGAAACGAGACTGTCTTCTTCGTCCATGCATCCGTCCGAGAAATAGTCGCAATCCATGTCGTCGCAGGCGTCCAAGGCATCCTCATGGAACTCTAGCTGGTGCGGCGACGTGCGATACACGAACGCCGGCAACCCGCACTGCATGTGCAACCCACGCTTTGTTTGGCTATCCTCTCAATTGGACTGTGTGGAGGAGTCTTGCTGGAGCACCTGCGGACCCGGCAACTTGCACTAAGGGTTGGGTACAAAAAGTGTAATAGTACCAGCACTACTACAAGTATCATAGTACTAAAGATTTAAGTAGCAGCAATTGCAGATGACGAAAGATTAAGTACAACTAAAAACAAAGTTTTTATTTCTTTTCAGGGGCAATTAAGCCGATTCCTCGATTGTCTTTTCGCTTGTAGATGACATTGATATCATCAGTGTCGCTGTTTCGAAACACGTAGAAGTCATGATCAATTAACATCAAATTACTCTTCGCTTGCTCAATTGTAATTGGCGGCATTTCAAATGACTTTTGTTTCACTAAATCCATATTAATGTTGAATACTTGAGATATCTTTGTAGGATCATCCAGTAATGTACTATCATCAAAATCGTCATCATCATCGCTATTGCTAATGCTTTGTGATATTAGAACGTTGCTAGGAGTATTTCCTTTCTTATCATTCATCTTCTGTTTTTGTTTTTTTAATGCTTGAGCTAATTTATGAGCAACTGCACCTATGGATGCATACATATCATTAGAGTTTTCTACATTATGAATAACGTTTCCTCCCTTCAAATGAACGGTTACTTCTGCAACTTGAGAGTCTTTTTTTGTTGTTTGTGAATGAATTTCATTAGTTGGATGCTTGTGTACTTTCAAAACAACATTAACTTTCGTTATCATATTCTTCCCTAGTTTACTGCATACATTACCGATTTTGCTTTCAATTGATCCTTTTAATGCAGATGTTAACTCCATATCTCGTGCATGTATTTCGAGACTTGACATTCTTAACCCACTTCTTCTAATAGCGTTTGATTTCATGATCAGTGCACTGCAAGCACAAAGCAGCAATAGAAACGTCACCAACTGCAACATATTCCGACTTGACTTTTTTCCGTGCCTTGAAATGAAGAATCTTGTTGCAAAGATTCAGAACCCAAAGATGGATAATCCAAATCTCTATCCAAGGATCAAAGAGTCGTTGTTGAAGAAGGAAAAAAAGTCGATTCCACACCTTTTTTGTTTTTTCTCAGTGAAAAAAGAAAAATTTGAGCA
>JACCDO010866646.1_pt1 | contig 10363 bp, 16 predicted proteins | sample 7446101 | NCBI WGS metagenome assembly JACCDO01 (sample SAMN15323440, study PRJNA562643) | freshwater metagenome | isolation source: river surface water | place: USA:Blue River Watershed | collected 2017-08-16
CCCTCATTGCAATCCACGAGGATTATCTTGAGGATACTCTAAGTTGGAGGACCGTAACAGGTGTAACCATTGGGGTGGACTCGGGACAGTGTGGTATCTTCTCGATGGACACTTACCGCAAAGACGAGGTGTTTATGGAGAAGCCCAAATTTAGTTTCCCTGGTAATCACGAGGATGGAGATGTATGGTACGGACATATGTGTGATAGAACCCTAAGTGATATACAGTGGGGAACCTATGACAACGGAGTGGTATCTTCTTCAGGTATTGGGGATGGTTCTTATAAACTACTTGTAGCAAAACACAAAGGAAAGATTGTGGGAATCGCTATCGACTTCTACATTCTTGATTTAAGAAACCGTGACTTCAATGATATACTGGAGTTCGAAACTGTTTAACTTTTGTTAAATAAAGTTAAACAAAATACAATATTGTTTAAACATTTTATGTGGAGGTTAAACAAAACTATTTAAATTCTTGTTAGATGGTAAATATGTTCCTACTTTTACATATGGTTTAAACAATATTTCTTAACTAAACAAAAACAATTATGGAATTATGTGACCGAAGACCGAGTAAAGGATTTACTGACAGGTCTAAAAACATTCATTTTAAAGTCAAGCAAGTTGCTAATGGATTATTTGACCTGTACGAATCTGCAGACAAACAGAAGTGGACACTGAACAAGAAGGGACTAACTATACTGGAAGTAATGGAGGTCCAAACCGCAACTGTTAACAGCAATCTTCTAAACTACATTAACTTCCTATCAATCTTAAAAGGAAAGAAAGATGAAAAACCTATTAAAAAGAATCGAAAGATGGATTGACATCTACTTGGTCTACTTTCTTTATAGTCCGAGAAAGTTGAACCGGTACTATGCTTACCTCAGGAAGAAGTATCCCGACCTGAGGTAACAGCAGCTCGAACCCTGAAAGTGTACTGGAACTATCGACGGGGAGTGCCCTGAAGAAGTATACTGGAAAAAAAAGTTGCCGGCGAATTTTTTATTTTCGTTTTTATTGTGTATACTTTAATATAAAACAATAATACGATGAAAAAACAAACATCAACCCGCCGTCAGACTGTAACCACCTATGTTCCTGTATCTGACAACATCTACCACGATGGTTCAAGCTACCGTGTTAGAGTATCAATCGATGGTACGAAGTACAGCAAGAACTTCTCAAGCAAGCGTAAAGCAGTTGCATACCGCAACGAATTGCAAGGACGTTAATCTGTATAGATTACCATAGAATAATTTCAGGGTCCGTATTCAAATTATAGTGCCAGCTTGATTTGGATATTAGGACCCTTTTTTTTAAATTCATTTTTTATGAACATACCCAACCTGAACATAGATATTTTGGACAACGACGATGTTGTTGGGACTTATCTACTCGAACCATCTGATATCAGTAACCCCAACCTAAGGGAGGAAGTGGAGTCGGTCATGAAGAATAACTTCAGGGACCGTCCATATGTATTACGGTGGTGTCTGAAACCTGACCTCCCATACCCCATGTATGGAGACTCATTCCTGTACATGTATTTCCCGTGGGACCAAACCATGGAAACTATACTGGAACAGAAGGAGACGGTCGAACGACAACGGGACGTTATCAGGAACCAAGAAACTGTACTGGAGGATTTAATGTTCGGTGTTGTAAGACGGGGTAATGAACGTATACCTTACCGTCTCGACTGTGGAACAACCATACAGTTTAATATTAACATGTCCAAGATAAATGTCATGGTCATGTGTAAGACGGTGGACATGATTGTCCCGAAAGAATGGGACGGGGACTTTGTAAGTGTACTGGAACAGATTGAATCACTTCTTGTCACCCATGGATTTAACCGTGGGTTCGGACCTACCCCTGAAATAAACCCCATTAGAATTTAATTACGGGGAACCTTCGGTTCCCCTTCATCCCGTCTTATTATTGTATTATTCTAAGAGGTCGGGAAAAAATCCCTTAGGGTTTTTAAAAAAATCATATAACTTTTCTAAGAATACAGGTGTTCTGGAACTCCTGAAGGGTCGACCGTTAGGGAGACCCGTAATAGACTTATATATAATTTAATTCCAGTACACTTTGTAATACTTAATAACCATTATACTGTGCGGGGTCCTTCGGACCCCTTCAGGGGAATTAGTGTGGAGTATTACAATGGGACTATTATATTCGGGTCCCGTAGGGACCCTTCAGGGGGGAACGAGGATATAATGTAAGACACATTATATTAAAGATATAATATATACGTCATTATACACAGGGATGAAGGACCGACCGAAGGGAGGTCCGTATTACCTTAAAACCATTATATTCTGGTACCGGAAATAAATTAGGGTCGTGATTCACGAAAGGGTCAATCCCTCAGAGTATTACAACAAAGTGGGGAAAAGTGGGAAATTGTGTCTGGTATTACAACCAGCTGGAAAATTAGATAAAAAAAGATAATTTAGGATAGTAAAATGTAATACGATAAAAATGTACCGAAAAATATACGGATATTAGGGTTATAAACAGGAAAAAATTCGGTATAAAATTAGTGGGGATATTGGATGCAGGAACCGGTATACGGTCGGGAGACTTTCGTCTCCCTCCCTTCAGGGTATTAATTAACAGGAATATCTTATACTAATATTCCATTAGATGAAAAATGTCTTTTAACTTTCTTAAATGGATAATCTTTAAGTTTCTGATATTTCACTAAAGTTTCATAAGATAATTTAACACCATGATAATAACCACCATTATAAGGTGATTGCCATGTATCATGCTCATCCCTTTCCCAACCATTTTCAATTAATTCTTTAATCATATCATCCGTAGATGGGTAGTTCATAAATTCATGACTTCTGTAACCCTCCATAAACATATTATTGTAATCTTCTTCTGTTTTAATTCGTTCATATAAACGTTCAATATTAGAGAGATGGTTTTCCCAATTCCAAAATTCATGTTTAAGTCTTTGACCTTCCAATGTAATAAATTCCATAAAGTCTTCATAAGTATGGTTTCCTTTCACCTTATTATTATTAAGAAGATAGTGATATTGTTTACTACCTTTCTTAAATGCGAAACCTACACCTACATCTGTATTATTCTTATTTCTATCTTTTGTACCATTCATTATATGTAGTTTAATTGGACCTTTAGTTATTACTTCCTTTTCCACCACAATAAACTCAGGTTCAAATTTATCATCACAATCAACCAAACAAAAAACGAAATAATTAAAGTTTTGATATATTCTAATATTCCTTACCGTATATGTTTGGGTTTTATTTGACAAATATGATATTTTTCCCTCGAGATGTATTTTTTTAACTTCGTTACCATATAACCCCAACATATATATTCCCATCTTTCCCGTGATGACATTATAAGAATCATAATTACGATTTCTGATTGGATATGTTACGGATAAATCACCTATATCATCTGTATCCCTCACCACATTAAAAGTATTGGGGAAATCGTGAATTATCTTATTTGTAAACGCCTTTCCGTAGGTAGCTGGGTCACAATCACAATATATCTTTAATATGAAATCCCTCATGGATAATTGAAAATCACCCAACGTCAATTGATTTTTGGTTTCATATCTGTTAACCGCCCTTAAGTATAATTCATTATCCATGGTTATTTCTTCTTTATGACATAAAGATATGGTATATTTCAATATATTCCAAATAATTTTTAAAATAAAAAAGGAACCTTTCGGTCCCCATTTACTTCCAATATCCTACGTCCTGTTTAAAATGTTCTATATTGTTTCTTCTTATGAAATTCTGTACGATAAGTTTCAACATACCTATATAACCCATCTTTATAAATCTTCTATCATCTTGTCCATATTTCATTGTGGAAATTTTAAACTTCTTAGGATTATACATCTTACTTAACCAATAATCCTCTGAGTTATTTAAAGTCTCATCAAACATACCATACTCCATAAACTTATCTGTTCTACTCATAAAATATCCTCCTACAGCAAAGGGAGTTTTTATGGAGATAAACTTATTCATCATATTAAAAAGTTTGAACCCTATATAAGTTCTAATATCTTTACCCACGGATTTTACCTCACATGTTAGAAGATGTAATCTTTTCTTATTCATGAGGTTTAAATTATGGGTAATATTGTTTGGGTCTAAAAGTGGACTATCTCCATCCAAAAATAGTATATATTTGGTATCCACAAGTTTTGCTCCGTTGTTTCTACCCACAGCCACTCTTCCTCCATCTATTAATTCTATTTTGAGAATATCCTTGTATATTTCCTTTAGATGATTTACAATATCCCTGGTTTTGTCTGTTGAGAATCCATCCGATACAATTACCCTTGTTCCCCTTATATTATACTGTTGAACAATGGAAGATATGGTATCTGATATATAATTCTCCTCATTATAAGTTGGAATCACTATGGTAAGTTTATCCTTTATATTGATTAATTCTATATTCCCCATGATTGTATGTGATGTATGTGTTATTTTCAATCCAATCCCCGCAGTTTAGATATCTTATACCATCCACCATTCTGTCCTCAGGATGATGAATGTGACCACTTATTACGGTGTCACAATGATGTTTCCTCGCTTGTCTGCTTAATTCAAACTCATATTGTGTGATAAACTTAACCGCCTCTTTAACCTTGCTCTTTAAGAACTTCGATAATGACCTCTTCATTCCCAGTTTTTTGAGAGTTCTATCTATGGATATTGCCATATCATATCCAACACTTCCCAATATACCCAACCACTTTAACTTGACCACCCCATCGTATAAATCCCCGTGGGTAATAAACGTATTGTTCCATATATATTCATTATGGATTTCAATGTTCCCAAATGAGAATTCACCGTACTCCCTCAAAAACTGGTCATGATTCCCCGGTATATAAATTACCTTTGTCCCATTCTTGGAATGAGACATTATCTTCCTTAATACATTGGTGTGTGATTGGGGCCAACGGAATTTACGTTTGAGAAGCCATCCATCAATGATGTCTCCAACCAAAAAAAGGTATTTGGGTTGGTATTTTTTTAGTACATTCAGCACATCATCGGCGTTGGAACCCTTGGAACCCAAATGAACGTCCGAAATAAATAATGCTTCTATCTTCATATGGATAAATAGTTCTCCGGAACCGGAATGAGAATTAACAAACTATTACTTCTGAGATGGGAAGAATCTTGTTACTTCTTCCTTAGGTATCTGGGATTCTATTCTACTTACAGGACTACCAAAGTGATAACCTTTAATCTCTGTACTATTAGGTTTCAAATCAAAATCTACTACACTATATCCCATCTTAGGTTCTTTAGAATATTCAAATCCTAATACCTTATCTTTATACTGTGGATTAGATTTTACATATGCAGGGTAAGCATCATTCCAAGTTGCTGGTCTCCACTTTCCATTATCAACAACCAAGATAACCATTTTACCATCAGCGTTCTTGGAGAGTGCAGTTTTATATCCCTTACCAATTAGATGTTGTAGAGAGTTGGCTTGATAAGAATAAGTTTGAGGAACAAATACAGATTGTTGACTCCATCCATGTAATCCCATATCTTCACCACCTGTATCGGCGTGATTTGATTTCCATCTTCTTAATTGTCCCTGTTCATTTCTAATATACTTTGAACCCTGTGCTGTTTCGAAATAGGTGAATTTCTTTATGATATCATCCAAACTACCTATAGCACCTTTAACAAGTGCTCTGGTTAGTTGTTCATTCATACCCATTAATTCTTTAACTCGTGTTATATTTTCTTGTAAATTCATACCTATAAATACTCTTTATCTATCTTCAACGTAATCTACTCTATAGTAAACATAACCATTTTGGAATCCTACCACATCATGTGACCAATTTAGAACTGCACTTATAAACTCCTGTTCACTACGATATTTTTTCTGAATTAGTTCATCCATATCTATGTTTCCGGCGAACCATTGTCGTGCATCAACCTTATTCCTTTTTAACGCCTCTTCCATTTCATAAACAGTATCAATACCGTGAACTTCACTAAAGTACTTAGGTATGGTTGATTCTTTTCCCTGTTGATATATTCTCTTATGGTATTCATCGTAATGGTCAACCAAATCAAGAACCTCAATAAACTCCCACCCTTTTTCAGGTAAAATACGAAGGAACATTAAATCTTCGGTTTTCATATTCCCAAAAATTTCGATAAAGTCATCTCTCATTATATCTTTCGACTTTTCAAGTGCATCATCATATGTTTTTACTATAAACTCTTCGACAATATACTTTCTTTCCCCATCATTTCTGTTCCTAACATTGTAACTCTCATCATCAACCAGGTCAACGTTATAAAGTTTAACATTCAATCCACTCAACAATGCGTTAAGTTTGGCTTCATTACTTCCACCGATTGTTTTTAATTTATACTTATCCATGTAAGGTGTTGGCAATCCATGGACATTTTCAAAATCATATGTGTCATTTTCTTTGCCCACATTCTCAATTCCCGTACTCTCCGTGATAATCTTATAGAACGTATTTTCCAAACTAGATGGATATACCTTATCAAACATAACACCACCCTCTTTGTTTACCCTCAATATACATCTCGCAATGGATGTAAACGGATGTTCATTTCCCTTGGTATCCTTATATGGTTTGTTATATATCAGGTAGGCAACCTTGGAATTCTTATCAAATACATTCGATAATAACTTCTTATTCCATTGTGTACCTTCATCACCACCGGTGTATATGTTCTGACAAGAATCATAGAACTGAGACACCGACATCCTTAACTTATCATCCGGTCTGTCTGTAATGTATAGATATAAGGGATAGTCCCCAATCTTTCTTACATTTTCTTGGTAATTGATAATCGGTTCCCTTAATCCAACAAAGTGTTTATCTGTAATGATTTTGTTCACATCCAAATATCCAAATGTCTTTGGGAATACCCTTTTGATTGTGGTTAAAAAGCTGGATATTCCCGTCTTGTTGTTTGACCATTTGATTTTACTTGTGTCAATTGAGTAATCCCATGATTTGCGGTCCTCAAGATTGCCAAGCAATGTTGAATCATCATTTAATCTACTGTCAGGTAATCTGAACGCCTTTGAATAAAACCAAGTGAACTTTACAAGTGTACCAACACTTGATGTATCTTCGCTCATATACGGTAATCGTCTATCCATACTTGGAATGGACGCGGCCATAATGGCTCTAAGAGGACCAGTAACAAATGAATAACCTCCTGGATTACTGTTAAATTGTTTCCATATCTCGGACTTTCTAAGCTGTTCCACCAATTTACTGGTAACCGAATCAACCAATTGTCTCGACGCATAATCTACAACTTCATCATTCTTTATCTCCATCCTTACATTCGGAATCTTATCCGTATGCTGTGGAACATCCTTGTCTAAATAATCCCCCTTATATCTCTTCTGAATAATATCCTGCATGTAGCTGGGAATATCATCACGCAACGCCTCCTGAAGATTTTGTATTTGATTATTTGTTAAGCGAATTCTCATATTCTATAAATATCCCAATCACTCATCTTCTTAACAATAAAAAATCATATGTTTCATCCAATATCCTCGACGCATCCATAAAACTTATTTCGTAATCCTCACCGGTCATTGCCCTATATGATAGATAAACATACCTTTTCACCTCAACAAAATTGGTTAGTTGTCCATTCCTAATGAAATTGTTGGTCCTATCAAACAAATCAGATGATGCCTGTGCATATTGATGATACCTGGTGAATATTCCGTAGTAACAAACATAATGGTAGTCCAATCTTCTATTATATTCCAATAGAAACTCAATGTTACTTTCACGTTCCCTATTATTGGTTAGAAATTTGAACTCTTTCATGTTAATCTACATAAACATATTCCGACTTTCTATATTTCTTTCTCTCTAATTCAATTTGTTTCCACGTTTCAATAACAGATTCTGCGTTCGATTTATTCTGAAACGGATAGTCCGCCGATTCCCATACCTTATAAGGTAACTTGAAATAATTGGTGGAAGCCCACACCCTCTTCTGTGGAAGATAATATGTCGTTCCATTATATTTCCATGTCTGAATTCTATATTTGGGTTTCCCCTCTATTGTTACCACTCCCAATAACAATAGCACCGTTAAAAATACCTTCATGTGAATAAAAATAATAAATTATTTTGAATATTCCAAATATTGTTGTATTTTTGTCACCTAAACATTAAACAAATGAAAGGAATTTCCTACAGACCCCTTGCAGATATGCACACAGATGGTGTATACTTCGATAAAGATGAAATGTTGCTGGTTGGTGATGAAACTATATGTCAATATAGTGGATTACCGTCCGTTCAATCCTATGTAATTGTAAAAGAAGAAGAGGAAGAAATGGTTATTGGTCATTCTTAAAAAATACAAAAATCCTATTAGCCTCTTCATCAACACTGAAACCTTCAATGTTAAGGTCCATTGTCTTTAGGAATCTTGTATATATTCTTGTTCTAATATTGGCATCATCGTCTTGGTCACTTTCCCCACGCTCTTTGTCATAAGAAGCATAAATTACCAATTCTTCTACATTGGGGTGTCTTTTTATAAAATCCTCTGTGATTTTGGCAACGGTAAATAAAACCGTGTTGAGATGTTTTAAATCTAATTTAGAATTGCTTTGGAGATTTTTTTCATAGTCACCGTCAGGACGAATAAATCCAAATGATAGTGAATAATATTTCCCATCCTTATAACCTAAATAGGCATCATCTTCTTGATAAAATTCAACCCAATAGTATAAACCATTCAGCTCAAACCCATATTGAGTTTCCCAGTCATGTTCAACATCAATTTTGAATGGGACAGCTTCAAACGCCTCGGTTAATACTGAAACCAAATTTTTAATCTGTGATTCTGTTAATGAAATCCTCATGTATATAAATACAAATTATATCTTGTTTAGTAATTCCTGCAAGATATAGGATAACTTGTATCCCGAGAAAGCTCCGAGAGCTGATGGGATAGGGAATACAATTAATTTACCAAGGTCTGTGATATATTTTGGTCGATTCACAATTCTTCCCATAAAGAAATAATAAGATAGATAACCTAATATAACCATGAGGTCGGTTCTAGTGGATATGAATACCACAATGGTAGCACCCAAGAATCCAAAGATAAAGTTATCCCTAACACCTTCCCATACTTCCATGGCAGACGCCTCATTCCATTCCTTAACAATCTTTTTAATTTGTTTCTTTGCCATTATGTAAAATTTTTAAACTATTCCCTAAACCTTATCCATTGAATTCTTATTTCATCTGATAATATATCAAATCCCCAACCAACTCCATCGTTATCAATATTATGTACAAAACCATTTGGACCGGTGATTGTTAAAACCGATGCAATATACCAAGCAGGGAATTGATTTAGAAATGAATGAATACCATAATAATAATCCAATACAATGTCGTAATTGTATTGGTCGAGGTTCTCAAGTCTACACCACATCCATGATGCACCGTTGTATGGTACTATCTCATCTTCATTCTCACGAAGTCTTTCATATAAATCACGTTGTGTGTGATATAAACGTCTTCTACCATAATAACCTTCAGGTGTATCGGCATTAAATGATTCGGTTGCCTGAGTATCCTTCTGAAAAAATTTAAATGGCTTCACCGAATTTTAATTATTTTCGTAAATCAATGTATAGTCTCCGTTGATACAAACATTTTTCTTATTCGTATCTCTAAAGTATATTGTTCTTCCCGTAACATTAAATTGGTTACAGCTGAACAACCTTTTAAGTCTTCTTTGTTATCCATTTATTCCGTTGGTTTAATTAATTTAACTCCTTTGATTGTAGTATGTTTATCTTTAGGATTAATTAGAATGTCAATACGTTTTTTGTATCGTTTATTCATCACATCTTGAACAACATATTCACCATTGTATTTGCCGGCGTTCTTAATTTTCAGTTTAGTACCAAATGGATACTTCTTTTTTAAATCTCTTGAAACCGCCATGATGCGATGTTTCTTTGGATTCTTTTTACTAATCTTAAAACCTGAAGCCGTGATTCTTGGATGTCTATCTGTTTCAGAACCAACTGACTTATAAGTTGTTAATGTAACAATTTCAAACGGTTCAACTTCTATACTATTTTCGTTTGTTTCCTGTGGAAATATAACGAACATCATTAAAAATAATAGTATATTCATTTTTATATGTGTTTGTTTCATTACAAAGTTAACACATTATTTTGAATATACAAAAAAACTGTTTGAAAATTATTATAATACTTTGATTGTGAATATGTATTCAGTAACTTTTGTGTTTCTATTC
>JACCDO010360303.1_pt1 | contig 10361 bp, 11 predicted proteins | sample 7446101 | NCBI WGS metagenome assembly JACCDO01 (sample SAMN15323440, study PRJNA562643) | freshwater metagenome | isolation source: river surface water | place: USA:Blue River Watershed | collected 2017-08-16
CAATTCCGATTGTGAATTGAGAGAAGTTCCTCATATCACGTGTGAGAAAGCCGATGGCACATATTCGTTTGTTGCTGCTGCGTCCATTCTCGCCAAACACGCGCACGACAGTTATATTTTGGAATTATGTAAGGAATATCCGTTGTTGGCAACACGCTATTGTTTACATACAAATATGGGATATGGGACAGCATCGCATATGGCGGGAATTCGCGAATTTGGTATAACACAATGGCACCGTAAATCGTTTGGTATTTGTGCGAATTCATCTATCAATCCTCTATAAATTCTATAAAATTGATTATAACAAACCATAATATTTTTGTATTCAGAAAAATGAAACTTTTATATTACATATTCAATGATGTGGAATATGAAATACGGGTAGGACAAAATAAACACGAAAATTGGGAATTGTTAGATGATGCCGACCCGAATGATTTATGGTTTCACGTAGCCAACGCATCTTCCGCATATGTCGTTTTGTCAGTGGTTCCGACACATACTGTGCAAAAACCAGTCATCACATATTGTGCCGAACTGTGTCAGGCGCATTCTAAAATGAAACACGAAACAAAATGTCGTGTTATGTATACACAAATCCGAAATGTTGCAAAAGGGAAACACATTGGTGAAGCATTAGTTAGCGATTTTAATGTCATTTGATTACAAATTTTCTTCAAATAATTTAATTTGCGCTTCGGTCAGTTGTGTCGGGAACTCCACTTCAAATGCGATTATCAAATTACCCACGTGATTATCGCGTCGCATTCCCATTTCCGGAATGATTTTCTTAAATCCCGGTTTAATAATTGTAGCTCCCGTATTGTTTTTAAACGCAATCGTTTTCCTATTTATATGTTTGACATCAAATGTGAAACCACACAGCGCCTCCTTCAATGAAACCGTTTTTTTATAAATCAAATCCAAACCACTGCGTTGGAAATCTGGGTTGGGCGCAATTTGAATAGGGATTTTGATATCGCCTTTAATTACATCATTGATAGAATTGCCTACATCACGCATTATCAGCATCTCGTTGTCGTCTATTCCACGGGGCACATCTACATATATTGTCTGGGTTTCCTCTGTCCTAACATTATTTGTGATATTCCATTTCGTGATTTCTATTGGGAAACTGCCGCCCAAATACGCTTGCTCCAATGTCAGTGTGAGATTGCGAATAATAGGTGGAGGTTTTTGCATTTGCTGGAAAAACCCCCCTCCTCCACCACCCGGAAATCCAGGCGGCATTCCTCCCATCCGTATTCCAAACCCTCCGCCGCCACCTCCGAAAATTGTGCTGAATAAGTCTGTCATATCATTAAATTCTGCAAACCCCGGTGGCATCATTCCCATCCCACCACCCATATCATACATTTTGCGTTTCTGTGGGTCGCTCAAAATTTCATTGGCTTCATTGATTGCCTGAAATTTGGAACTCGCTTCCGGACTGGCATTGCGGTCAGGATGATATTGGAGAGATAATTTCCGATATGCTTTCTTGATAGTATCTTCCGTTGCGTCTCTGGAAACTCCCAATACTTCATACGGACACGATGACATTTATTTGAATAATATACGTCATCCCTTTACATTATTTTACGCGGATATATATTTATTATAATTATCTTCCACAGTTTTATCCATAACTCGTTGCGAAAAATTATCCGTGTCAGTTTCGTGTCTATGTAGAAATCTCTTACCTAACACATCTTGGAGTATCTGTGTGTTCGTAAAATAGCCAAAGATACCTAATGTCTGGTGTGGTGTAAAATATCGGAATTCCTTAGTATTGTCTGTGTTTTCCGATAAAATAGACCGCACCATATACTCGGCTGATTCGGATGGTGTGAATGAGAGATATTCACGCACAGTGCGTATCGTCTTTGGAATAATACCCTCGGCATTCATATCGCCGAAAATTTTTGTGCTAACCATTCCCGGATTGATGATAATAATATCATAATTCGGATTGAGTGACTTCATCTTCCGTCCAAGAAAAAATAACCCTAATTTGGTATTAGAATATTGCCGGTTTGCCCATTCCGTGTCTGTCGGGTCAGTATCCGTTGTAGTTGGGTTCGGATTATCCTGCCCATACCAGTGGGTGATACTGGACACAAATACAATCTTGGCATTTTTCGCAATCATATTTCGCCTCGTCATTTCTTGTAAAATATAATCGTTCGCAATTAGATTGACCACACGACATTGGTTTAGCGATTTCCCGTTCCACGGCACCAATTTGCGTGTCGCCTTGGTTCCAGCATTCAAAATAACAATATCAAATGATTTGGATTTATGTGTTTCCACAAACATATTGATGGACTCCATTGACGACATATCCAGTGGGGTCTCACTACTCCGATTACCACAAACAATCGTGTTCGTTTCAGTTTTAGAGAGAGTATCAAATATTTCGGCACCAATTCCGCTGGTTGTTCCGGTAATGAAAATAGACGGCATTATGATAAATAACATATGTGTTGTGTTTATGTTGTTTACTATGGAATTGATGTAAAGATGTCTCTTCTTTCATACATATGTCGCAATCACTCCCGCAGAAATATAAACCGATATGGATACGTGATTTTAATTTAGCGCCGGATTTGGAGTCTGCTGTTCGTTCTTTTATAGAAATCGGTGATTTGAATTTGATGTTTATGGGAGAACCAAACGCTGGAAAATCTACATTTCTATATGCTGTGATACGCGAATATTATGGAACTGAACATATTCCTGACAATAACTTGATGATGATTTCAAATTTGAAAGAGCAGGGTATTGGATTTTTTCGTAATGAAATGAAGACGTTTTGCCAAACACGCAGTGCTATTTTTGGTAAAAAGAAATTAGTAGTCATTGACGATTTTGATATTATCAATGAACAAAGTCAGCACATTTTCCGGAATTGTATTGACAAATATTCACAAAATGTAAATTTCCTCTGCGCGTGTACAAATATCCACAAAGTAATGGAATGTATCCAATCGCGTCTCCATATCATTGGATTTCCGTCTCCCAATACAACGCAAATTCGCATCTTAATGGAGAGAATTATCACCGACCTCAGTTTGCGAATCACAGACGAAACCAAGGAATATCTCATTCAATTGTCAGGTGGTAGTATCCGTAATGTCATTAATAATTTGGAAAAGATTATGTTATATGACGCCGAAATTACAGATTTAGAATTATGTCAGAAACTATGCACGAACATTTCTCTCCAACAGTTTGATACTTATATGGAATCATTTCGGACAGATTATAATCTATCAAAATCCGTTGTGATTTTATATGAAATTTACGACCACGGATATTCTGTCATTGATATTTTGGATTTCTTTTTTTCGTATATAAAAACAACAAATAGATTATCTGAAGATGAAAAATATCGTTTATTGCCGATTATCTGTAAATATATTGCGATTTTTAATGAGATACACGAAGATGTTGTAGAATTGGCATTGATGACCTCAGATGTAGGGAACCTACGGTTCCCCTACGACCCCTCCCTTACACAGCGGGAGGATTTTGCAACGGAAGCGCATACAAATGTGAAATGGTAAAGATAAGGGAGGGTTGGGAAGGGAGGGGTCGTAGGGGAACCGTAGGTTCCCTACAAAAGTATGCGTATATATTACAGGAATAATGTCTTTTAATAGTCAGTTATTTAGGAAACCAATAGAAACTCAATTACTGTTTGAATTATTGGAGAAAATTTGTGTCAAGAAACAAACCCATTATGTCCTTGATGTAAATGCCTATAAGAAGATGATGTATCACAATTATCATATTGATTTTTGTAATATATTGTATGATTATTATCATATCAGCAAACACTTTTATATTTCACGACCAATGTCATATAAATCGCTGACGACAATTGTCCGGCAAATTTGTAAAAATTGTAATATAGCATTTAATACCAGCATCCGTTATAATAAATCAGATTATGCTATTGAATATTATATTTATGTGTAATTCTTATAGTATATAGAGTATGTATATGAATTTTGTGGGAGGGGGCATATTATGTAGTGCTCTAAATTTGTTATTGCTAAGTAATAACGGTGCGTTTTTCACTTTATCCAATCTCCACGACGTTTCTCTCAATTTAGCAAATTATGACAAATATCATTTTTCGGGAACACATTCCAAACAATGTAGTCGCGACGATTTTTTACAAATGGTTGATAAAATATCCCAATTAGATATTTTCGCATACAAACGCGATGATATCACCTTGAAGACAATTGTTCATAAACGCAGCAAATATATACAGACAGATGATATTGTCGGAATAACATTATCATTTGTAGGTGATATATTATTTTCTACATCGATTGAAAAAGTTGTTTCATTTTCAAAAACCGAAACAACGTGTGATTTGTATATGACAACGTGTAGCGAAAACATTGCGAATGGATATTATGGATTATTCTTGAAATATGAAGATGGAATTGCGACAATGACCTACAAAAAGGTTCAGAACGCAAATACATTTGGTCTTGGATTATATGTCAAATTTATAGAATATGATTATGTAAATAATCTTTCTAAAAACAGTGTTAAAAATACAATCGATTACATAATGAATACAGATGATTTTCCAGTTGAAAATGTTGTATATGAGAAAAAATAGACTTTATTATCAAAAATATGATAATAAAGTCGCAAAATATATGAGAGGGGATGTTTGAGCAATTCAAATCCACACATTATATTCTTGCCTTTGGTTTAGTGATGATTGCCAGTTATGTCGGCAATGGTTATAAAGAGAAATACCTCCAATATACCAACGATGAATATGAAATGATACGCAAATATTTGTTGAACGATTCGCCGCTCTATGGGTTCAATCGCCCGAAGATATGGGTTCATTCTAAATATGAAATCAATGCTCGCAATTGGAAAGCGCTGCGCAATACGACTGACCTCAATCAACCTTATTTGAATATAACCATACAATCTATTATTGACCATTGTGGCGACAATTTCCATATATGTTTGATTGACGACGATTCATTTGGAAATCTAATTCCTGGTTGGGAACTGAATGTCTCCCGAATGGCGGAACCGATGAAATCCCATTGCCGCGATTTAGGAATGATGAAATTGTTGTATTTGTATGGCGGGATTGTTGTTCCCAATTCGTTTGTGTGCTCTCGCAATTTGAAACCACTGTTTGGAGAGAACGCATTTGTATGTCAGGAAGAGAACCAAACTACAAGTTTAAAGGGAAAATGGGTGCCTGGTATGAAATTTATGGGTGCCCGAAAGCACGACGAGACCATTCGCGAATTCATTGAATTTTTAGAAAAATCAAATGTGATGACTGACGAGAGACGATTGAAAGGCACTACACAACAATGGTTATCGCGTGCGATTGACGACGGAAAAATGGAATTGGTCGGTGGAGAGAAAATCGGTATCCGCACCAAATCCGGAAAATCAATTGGTTTGGAAGATATTATGGAAGAGAAATATCTGGATTTATCCGGCGATTGTTATGGCGTGCTTATTCCTGGTGCGGACGTCCTGCGACGGACAAAATATCAATGGTTTGCTGTGATGTCGCGCGAGGAATTACTGGGAACTAACATTGCGATTGTCCGATATATGAAAGCGTCTATGATGGATGCGAATGATGAATATTATAGAACGAATGAAATAAAAAGTGTAGTGTCATTATAAATGAATTTATTTTGGTTTCTGACGTCAGTAATCCAATATAATCTTTCCTGGAATAAACACGCCAGTGTCCAACAAATGAAACAGATGTTGGAAACATCCGGTGCGGTTTGGCAAAAGTTCGCCCAAATGTTGAGTGGCCACGAAGAACTCATTGGCAAAGATTTAGCAAATGAATTTCAATCACTATATTTTGATTGTCCTGCGCATACCGATGAATATTCGCGGGAGGTTATCGTGAAAATGTTTGGTGATAAATATGATTTAGTGGATATGAAATTGATTGGGTCGGGCACGATTGCCCAAGTATATAAAGTCGGTGATGATAAATGTATCAAAGTCCGACATCCAAATGTGGTAAGGGAAGTGATGGATGCGGTTGGAATGTATGACAGTGTCAAAAATATGTTTTTTATGCCAACTGCTTTGAAATCTGTTTGCGACAATTTCTTTGAAGGGTTAGTAGAACAGTTGGATTTCCATAGGGAATTTGACAATGGAACGACATTCAAGCAATTAATGCACGGAGATACTGATGGAACAAATAATTTGTTTATTATTCCGCGGATGTTGGATACATCGGATGAATGTCTAGTTATGGAATACGAACCATCGGAATGTCTCGCGACAAGTTTGGATAATATAGACAAACACGTTTTGTTGCGTTTCACTAGCGGTATTGCGTGTCTATCGTTTATCAATATATTACATGGATTTATTCACGCGGATATCCACTTAGGAAATTATGGAATTCGGAATCCGGAAACCCCCGAAACAATGCGAATTGTCATTTACGATTTCGGACATATGTATGATGTACGCGATTTATCATTTGAAACACGACAAAAAATTGTTGTTGGATTTAACGAATATGACAGCGAAACAATTATAAAATATATATTTGACGAATATCATCAACGTGCATTCGCGTCCAAAACACATTATGAATTGGGAAATAAACGTTTATTACAGTATAATACAAAATTATCATTATCATACATAACTCTCAATAACATAAAAATCAATCCGAACATCTTTAAGTTAATGGTGCATTCTGAAAAATATGAAGCAAATAATGTTATTCTAAACATTTTGGAAAAAGACTCGGAATATCGTTATATGTATGATGATTTTCGAAAATCAACCAATAAATATTATTATGATAAATACTTTCCTTTTGATGATATACAGATACTCGTGAAAAATATAGGACATTGTATTACACGATAAAAAAACACGCAAAATTTATATTACATTGTTATAATAGAATAAATGTGGAATAATTATGGCGCGATGACCGCGCTATGTTTATTGGGGGCATATTTAACTTCCCAACCCATCCAATATTGGGTGATTAATAATCAAGCAAATGCATGGACATCTCTCATTTACGCTTTCCCTGTTGTTCCCCTGTATGTGAAAATGCCAATGTATGTGTTGGCGATTGCCAGTTTCAGTTTATGGGCAAATAGTAATGGATATAATCAATTTATAGATGTAACCAGTATTTTGTGGATACCTATCATCACCGCTGTATATATCCATCCCGCATTACCGCATAAAATGCGAATTGCTTATTTCGTGAATTTCGCATTTATTACATTTATGAGTGTTTCTCTCTATACGGACTATATTCACACGGTTTTGAATTGGTATAACCACCATATTGTTCCGACGGTAGGGACGATAACAGTCGCATCTTATTTGGTGGTTTTCCCATATTACTCACGAGTTCGCAAATATCAATTGAGTGGTCTGATGACATTGGCAGGTTTTGCCGCAAAATTAACGACTATATATGGGGGGTTTTATTATGGAACTGCGATTTTCCACGTGCTTACTGCGTTGAGCTTATGTGTTCTCGTCCGTGTCCGGTATATAGCTCCGGTTCGTTTGGATAGATGTGAACAAATGTGTTTGGTTTAGCGAAATAAATATCATTGGAATGTATACAATGGATATGAAATGGCAAATCTCGTTATTCTCTGCGCTGATTTTCATTCTGGTCGTTCACCCGATGACTTACAAACTCACACAGAAACTGTTTGGTGATTTGTTAGGTCGTATTTCCGATGCGAGTGGTTGCCCAACCACGATTGGTTTAGCACTTCATACAATTGTCTATATTTTACTGGTTCGCGCGTCTATGGAATGGAGTTTGTTTACATAAAAAATATTTCGCTAATATAGATGAGTGATTTTTACAATATTGACCGTGTGGGATTTGATATGACGCAACGAAATACTCTTAATGTGAGAGCGGCTAATTACATTACCGATAATCTATTTAGCGGTAATTTGTCCGATGCGCACGTCCAATTTGCGACGAGTGCTCCAAATGTTATGTTCAAGGGGTCGTTGGGTAGCGGATTGCCGGGCGATGCTGTGGATACCGACACCCGTTTAGTCATCCAATCGGGGCAAAATCGGTCATTGGAAAAACTCCAATTGAACCAACGCCCATTTCTGACCGTCCCCTATTTAGGAAGAGGTGCTATAAATCCCGATATTGAGACCCAATTGAAATTAGGACAAAATTCCAGTGAAAAGAAGAGTGTGATGCCGATTGTGGAAAATACCAATACGGACGATTATCCAATGAATGATGGATTGCGAGAGAGGATTGGAAATCCGGCATATTCCGTGGAGGAGGCGGCTTTGGCGGGATGGGTGAGGGGAGGCAAGACAACCAGGATAGTTTAGGCGCGTTTATATTGGAACTATTCGGGTAGGTACCTACCCGAATAGGTTCGGAATTAATTTCTTTGGTTAGAATATACAATGTCTGACACTCAAACACCTACTACTACGGGAGGACGCAAGCGCAGACGCAATAACACGAAGAAGGGAGGGCGCAGCAGGCGCAACAGGAATGGGAATAATAACAGAACCCGTAAGGGAGGGCGTCGCAATCGTCGCAACTAATTTAGAGAGATAAATTACAAATATCATTATGATTAAAGATATTTGTGTCGCATATACTACCAATGCTGAATATCGCCAATGTTTGCGCGATATCTTTGCTATGAACCCAGTAGTCCCTCAAATTGATGATTTAGACGATGAAACGCGCGATGAAATGATGTATGAGTCCGATGCTATTAGTCGCGGTTTAGACGAAATTTATGCCATTACTAAGGATGAACCCAAATTCAGGAAATTATATGAAATTGCCGCTGGACAAATGATGTCGGTTGACCCTGACATTGGTTTAGCAGTGTTGTGTTCTTATGATTATTTCGCACAGTTTTATACGTGTGTTGTAGATTATGTTATGGCGAGACCATCACTGAACGCGAGTTATGAATTGTTGCGGGAAAAAATCTCCTAAATGTTATGACAAACTCACTCCGTTTTGATGTATGTCTGAACAATCCACACCGTTTAGCAATGACTTGTCGTCTATATATGGAATAAATTTACATAATCCTTTTCTCACTTCATCCTGACCACTTGAATTGCCTGTTCGTATATAATAATCATAATATTGACGTTTTTCATCAAATAATGATTTGAAATTAGGGGAAATATACAATAATCCATCTGCTGGCGTATATTCTGAATATTCCCTGACAATTTCAATCTGGTTTATTTTTGCGGGTGTATATCCAATATCAACTAATTGAATAAATCCACCACTTGGACGCTTATATGCTAATTTTATAATTGGTGGTTTGTCAGCAGTTTCTTCTATATGTTTCATACTCACACCTGGACATAATAATTGAGTAATACGACCAATATGCTCTGCTATATGTTTCATTTCCAGTTGGTCATAACGGTCGTCGATATGTATAATTTCTATATCAACATCACGCGTTATTAATTCTTTGGTTGGTGAGTTTCGTAATTTTTCTGTAAGTTCCAATGCTCGCGTTCCTTTAAACGCAATTTGATAATGAAAATGGTGTTTTCTAAACAATGCTGTAAGTTGACCATACAATATCAGTATTTTTCGCAATATATTATTTATGTTCTTGCTTTCGTTATCCGATATAAATTGTGTCCATTTTGACTGTATTTGTTGAAATCCTACATCTGGGGGTATATAAAATAACAGACCTATATCAAATATATTTTCTGTTTCTAAATACTTCCATTTATTATATTTATGTTCGGGTGTTGGGGATTGTAATAATTGGTTTAACAAACTGATTTCTTTATCATTTTGTTTTTTACGTATATCTTCTGCTATTTTCGCTTCGCGTTTGTCTGCTTCTTGTTTTGCTTTCTGTTCATTCGCTCTTTGTTTGTCTGCTTCTTGTTTTGCTTTCTGTTCATTCGCTCTTTGCTCTTCTGCTTTTTGTTTCGCTTTCTGTTCTTTTACTCTTTGCTCTTCTGCTTTTTGTTTCGCTTCTCGTTCTTCCATCTCTCGTTTTGCTTGTTCTTCTGCTTTTTGTTTCGCCTTTGCTTTCTTTTGTGCGTTTTTCCTATGTTGTTCTGCTTGTTTTTCTTTTGCGAGCATTTCCTTCGCTAATGCATCTGCTTCCCGTTGTTTTATCACTTCTTTTCTTGCTAATTCTTCTGCTTCCCGTTGTTTTCGTTTCTCTTCTTCGGCGGCTAATAACTTATTATGTTCTTCTTGAATTCTTAATTGATATTCCGCAAAAAAACCTCTGGTGCCATTTGGATTTGGAAGTTTCGAAAACGCTTTTTGAAATTCA
>JACCDO011350945.1_pt1 | contig 10361 bp, 26 predicted proteins | sample 7446101 | NCBI WGS metagenome assembly JACCDO01 (sample SAMN15323440, study PRJNA562643) | freshwater metagenome | isolation source: river surface water | place: USA:Blue River Watershed | collected 2017-08-16
AATGTCCCAGGATCGATGCCTGGTGGACCAGCGTATGCCCGAATGGTGGAATAGGTATACACGGCAGACTTAAAATTTGCTGCTTCACGGCATGTCGGTTCAAGTCCGACTTCGGGTACTAGATAGGGATAGGAATGCTTAATTTAACATTAAAAGGTGTAGAAGTTTTTATAAAAAAATCAAAAACTGTAAATCAGGAATCATTTTGGAATAATTATGATCTTGTTATTTGGAAGAAAGACAACGGCGGATATACAAGCGTAAAAGGCTTGTTTAGAAAAGATACATGGGGAACTGCAGAAACAATTTCTGTAGATGACAAAGGGATCTGGAAGTTACCGTTAAAATATGTCAAGCATTTTAAATGATTTAGGATTAGATAAAGAAGAGTTTGACTGGTTTGACCTTGCTATTTGTAGAGGAATGGACACAAATTTATTTTTTGATAAATATGAAGCAGATATTAATATTGCTAAAAATATTGATGAGGCATGTATGAGTTGTCCAGTAGCAAAGATTTGCTATCAAACTGGTGTAGATAACGACGAATATGGTGTTTGGGGTGGAGTATATTTAAGTGCTGGATCAATAGATAACAGTAAGAATGTGCATAAAACTGTTGAAATTTGGAAACGGATTAAAAAACAAAATGGCAGATAAAGATTACTTTAAATATGGTATTAATCAATGGACTGGTGAACCAAACAAACCAGTATTCTATACTCAAGAGATGGCAAATAAGGTAAGAGAAATACCTAGTCCAGGTATGCTTTTAATGGATATAGTTAAATACCCAGATTTTTTAGCAATTAGATTATATGAAGATAATTTTATTCAGTTCGATGGATCCGCCAAAGAACGTGTAATTGATTATATTGGAAAGGTCAAGAAATTGATTGAGTCATATGGTGTTAGATGCGAATTGGAAGGACAGCCAAGTGCGAGAATATTATGATAGGGTTGCTGTAGCCTATATATTTGACGAGAAGGTATTTGGCACTATAGAAAAAATGGGAGCTTTTGCATCTATGGTAAAATATACTAAGGAAGATGTAGAGATTGAAGAATTACTAGATAATGAAGATTTTGTTATAGTAGATGAAATCGTATTTGAACACACAGAGGAAAATTAATTAATGGAAAAAATATTATGCTATTCATGTAATAAGACTAAAAATCAATTGAGCGTAAAAAAATCAATGTTGATGCCAATTAGTCTTCTTATGTGTGAAACCTGCATATCGTCTAAATATGAGCCACGCTGGTTAGTTATAGTCGCTGGTAGACAAAATGGTGCAGAATCAGTAAGAGATTTTATATTAAAAAAGAGATACGTAGGAACCGATATATCTGCTTCTGAGTTATTAGTTTAATACTAATATTACTGTATAATTAGTTATATTATGGATAATATAACAGTAGCTTTATTAGCTATACTTTCTGCCGCTATAAGCGGTGTAGGAGTATCAATTGTTACTGGATTACAGGAAAACAGAAAAGAAAAGATTCGCAAGCAAGAGCGAGAACAAGATCAATTAAGAATAGAATTAAAAGATCTTCAAATTAAACTTTATAAGCTTGAGCGGGACCTAGATAGCTGGAAAGACAAATACTATTCAGCTATACAAGAATTAATTGAGGTAAAATCCGAACTTGAGGAAACATTAATTAAGTTATCTTTAATTCATATTGCACACGAAGACTAGACCTTCGAATTTATATTTAGTATACTAGAACTATGACCTGCATAGCCGCTATAGCACAAAATGGCATAGTCTACATGGCTGCCGATTCCGCCGCATCTGATGATAAAACTGGATGGATCATAACACGTAAAGACCCAAAGGTTTTTAAAGTTGGTCAGTATGGAATAGCATTTACAGATTCATTTAGAATGGGACAAATACTTCAGTATTCATGGACACCACCAAAATACAATCCAACTAAAACTAACTCAGGATTAAGTAAGTTTATGCAGACTAAATTTGTTGACTCCGTTAAAGATGCTTTCAGGGCAAACGGTTTTGGAAGTGTGTCTCAAGCTGGTGCAGAGGATGAGGGTGGAATCTTTATAGTTGGAGTTGAAGGAAGAATTTTTGTAATTGAAGACGATTTTCATGTTGGTGAAGCCATAGTTAATTATATGGCAGAAGGATCTGGAGCAGCACACGCAATGGGATCTTTGCACACAACACGTAATCAAAAAAATCCAAAAATTAGACTTAAAGCTGCTTTAGAGGCTGCATCAGAATTTACCATGAGTGTTTCGCCCCCCTTTACATACTTACAGGTTTAGAGTATAATAGTTGTATGAAACTATCTAATCTAATTTTAACAATTGGGGCGGGACTTACGGGTTACTCTGCTGCTAAAAAAATTTTAGATAAGTATCAAGTAGGAATATACTATTACGACAAAGAAGAGATGGCAGAACAATTAGAGCCAGAAGTAGAATCCATGGACCTAAGAGGAACACCCACACATGAATGCATATGTGGATCAAGGGTATTTAATCTTCCAGTAGCATTTGAAGATTATGAAATATCTACCTATTTTTTAGATATGCAATGCGTTGAATGTGGAAGCGTATATACAGCTCCCACCCCACTAGATAGAGAGAAGATGGAATGAGAAAGTCAGAAAGATTAAGATTGCTTGAAATGCAGGTTGTTAGATTAGAGATGTTAGTTGAACTATATACAATGTCAATAGACAACTTATTAGAATCTCAAAATATGAAACCAACTGAACTTGATGCTGGTAAATGGTATCAACGAAGGATGGAAGGTTTAAAGTAACCCATTGACATTCTGTTGTTATTTAGTAGAATGTTATAATGAATAAAAAAATATTAACGGCGGGATTAATACTAATCTTTTTTATAAACAGCACAGTAGACTCATCTGTTGCCAATACTGCTTTAATTCAAAATCCAACGGTAGCTATAATCGACACAGCGTTAGATTCTAATGTTTCTATTTTAAGCGAAAGAATTGTTCAAGAAGTTTGTATTTTAGAATCAGGTTATTGCCCAAATGGTGAATACTTTATGGAAGGCAAGGGCGCTTCTTTGCTACCTATAAATATTTTAAATAAGAATGGTTTTAGTCACGGTACTGTAATGGCAAGCACCTTTGCCATGCATAATTCTAATGTTGACATTATTTTTATTAGAATTATAGGCGCTAGCCCAACTGGTTCTAGAGAAAACGTTAGTGGTATATCTTTATCAAATGCATTAAAATGGGTTTATAAAAATAAGGATATATATAACATACAAGCTGTTTCAATGTCTCAAAGCGCCAATGTAAAAAGCAACAGTTATAACTATTGCCCTGATCTATTTGATTTATCTGAAAGAATATCTGAACTATATTTAGCTGACATACCAGTATTCCTTCCTACTGGTAATAGTGGATATAGATCTAAAATTGATTGGCCAGCATGTATAGATCAATCAATTGCAGTAGGCGGAGCAACTAAACAAAACAAAATAGCAAGTTGGAGCAACGTTGATGTAAATAAAACTGATTTTTATGATTTAGGAATAACAATATCAACAACTGTGGGAAATAAAAAAATAAATGTTTCTGGAACGTCTGTTTCAACTCAAATAGCTGCAGCACATTGGATGACAATAAAAACAAATAACCCTAATTTATCTTATAACGAGATATATAAAATTTTAGATGAATCATCTTTAAAAATTTATGGTTCAAATAATTTATGGGGTAAATTAATTAATATGAATGGAGCAATAAATGTCAGATAAAATAACAGTACTTGAAGGTATAATTAAAGATATTGCAATAGAACTATATCAAAAATGGTATAACGCATTAGCTATTGAAGAAAGAACAGAAGAAGTTTCTGCAGCATTAGGGCAAAATGCTAATGAAACCGCTATTTGGGTTATTCAAGAATTTATGAATAGATTTAATGCAGCAGCAGAAGAATTAAAAGATAAGTAGTATATGGGGCTGTCTATTGACAGCCCCATTCTTATTTAGTAGAATAGGCATTATGCAAACATTTTTACCAGAGGCGGACTTTCAAGATACTGCAAAGCACCTTGATCGCAAAAGATTAATTAAACAAAGTGTAGAGAACTTGCAAGTTCTTAAATCATTAGCTGGCATGTACGAAAGCGGTGCATGGAAAAATCATCCAGCAGTTAAAATGTGGCAGGGACATGAAGATTGGTTGTTCTTGTACAACGAAGCCATCATTAAGGATATAGTCCTACGTGGGTATAAAAATACTACACACATTCAATTTGATGAGATATACGAAGAAAACTTTCTAGGGCTAGAGTCTGATAAACCTTGGTGGTTAGGAGACGATAAGGTTCATTATTCTCATAAAGGAAGATTGTTTGAAAAGGATCCAGACCACTATTGGTTCTATAGTGATTTTGCCGATTACAGAGACCTAGGGTATACTTGCTGCAAGGCATGTAGTTACTTTTGGCCTACACATGTGGAGGTAAAATGATAGTCACAGATAAGAATTTTCAAGAGACACTTGATGCAAATAATCTAATCCTAATAGATTTTTGGGCAGATTGGTGTGGCCCTTGTAAAAGGATTGCACCTATTCTAGATGAAATTTCAGATGAATATAAGCTACCAGTTGGTAAGTTAAATGTTGATGAGAATCCTGAAAAAACTTTAGAATACTCTGTATCTTCAATACCGACTATGGTATTATTTAAGGGCGGGAATCCCGTTAAGACAATTCTTGGAGCCAACCCTAAGCATATTATGATTAAGGAGCTACAGGAATGGCTTTAAATGATGAAGATCCAAACTTTCTAGAATTTGAAATCTGGTTAAAGAATGGATATGATCGTGGGTGGGTCTCAGATGTATTTTGCAATACACATGACGGAGCACCTATGACAGAAGAAGAAATGCAAGAATGGGATGAAGGCGGAGATCCGTGTTCTTTCCAAGTACGAATAAATATGTTAGACTAAGATTCTGTATGCAAGCGTATACAGATAAAATAAGGAGAAAAATGAATTCATTTAAAAAGATCTCGATTGCTATTGCTGCAGCTTTAGCATTCGGCACATTTACAGCACTTCCGACAAGTGCTGCTGTGATTGCACCAACTCTTACCATTGATTCGGCAACAGATACTGTTACCGCTGGTGAGACTGCAACAGCAGTAGTTACATTGTCGTTCATCTCAGAAACAGCAGCAGATACAGCAACTGTATTGTCTGCTATGTTCACACAACCAACAGGTTCAGCAAAGAATGCGACCCTGACATTGCTTGAAACAACAACTGCTACAGTCGCAGTTGCTGCAGGAAATCTTTCTGCAGATGTAAACTCAACAGTAGGAACACCAGGATACGTAACTGCAAAGTTCACAGTATCACTAGTAGCACCAACAGTTGCAGGTACATACGAAGCAAGAATTATTACAACTCGACCATCAACTGGACCATCAGTTGCATGGACAGTTACAGTTAAGGCAGCGGATATTACTCCATCTGCTTCAACAACAACTTCAATTATTAACTCAGGCGAAGCTACAACTGCAACAGCAGATGCTTCAGTCTATGCACCAAAGGCTACTTCAACAGATGCAGCAGCAGTAATCGTTGTTACACCTAAGAATGCAGCAGGCGGATCAGCAACTGAGTCAATCCTTGCAACAGTATCAGGTACAGGCTTAATTGGTTATGGCACAAATGCTACAGCAATGTCAGCTACTGGACGTGCATTGGTTATTCCTAATGGCAACTACATCGGTGTATTTGCAGATGGAACAGCAGGAGTTGGAACAATTACTCTTACAACACTTACAGGTACAGTAATTGCAACAGAGCAGGTAACATTCTATGGAGATATTGCTACAATCGTTGCAACTCCAATTAAGTCTGTTATTGCAGTTGGTGCAAATACAACTACTGTAAAGGCAGTTGCAAAGGATGCCTCTGGCGTAACAGTTGGAGCAGGCACACTTTATGCATACTCATCAGACGTAGCAACAGTATCTGATTCAGGTACAGCAGCGACTATTGTTGACGGTGCAGCAACATTTACAATTACTGGAGTTAAGACAGGTGGCGTAGCCATTACAGTCAAGAACTCAGCAGGAACAATCGTATCTGCACCAGTTTCTACTCGTGTAGAAGGAACTGCAGCAACTGTAAAGCTTGAGTTTGATAAGGCTGAGTATCTTCCAGGAGAAGCAGCAACTATCAAGGTAACAGTTCTTGATGCAGCAGGACTAGCATTGTCTGGAAAGACACATGCTAACCTCTTTGCAACAGGTGGAATTGTTTCTACTTACGCATTTGGCTCAGGATCAGATGTTCTTACTGGAGTGTCTGTAACAACAGATACAGAAACAGTTAAGTCATTCAAGGTATTCATGCCATTAACAGAGACTGAAGTTAAGGTAAATGCAACAGGAGGAATATCACTTCCAGTCGCTGGTCAGGTAGCAGTATCTGCAACAGCAAAGGTTGTTAATAAAGCCTCAGATGCAGCTAAGGAAGCACAAGCAGCAGCAAACGCTGCAACAGATGCAGCCCTAGCAGCAGTGAAGTCTGCAGATGCAGCAACAGCACAGGCACAGGCTGCAGTAGATGCAGTTGCTAAATTATCTGCTGATGTTTCAGCAATGATTGCTTCTCTTAAGAAGCAACTAGTAACACTAACTTCTCTAGTCGTTAAGATTCAGAAGAAGGTTAAGGCCTAATAAGCACTAAATAAAGGGGCAGGGGAAACCTTGCCCCTTTATTATTTAAATGATAGAATTAGAGCGTGGATTACATTACAGATTATATTAGAGCTAAAATAGCAGATGAAATTAGATATTTAGAATTGCCTCCAGAGTGGAGACCAAGTGAAGTAATTAGATATATAGTAAGGATGATAGAGCATGAGCAAGCACCACGACAAAATTAAAAGAGCTTTAGAGCAAAGAATTGCAGCAACACCAAACGGGGCGGGATACAAAAAGCCAGGATCTATGAATAAGAAAAAGACTGGTTACAGAGGACAAAAGGCACGTGGATCAAAGTAATTGCTATATAAAAGGATGTAATCAAGAGCCTGAGTATATTACAACCTCAGAAACATCTTATATAGAGCTTTGCCAAGAGCATTGGTACGATAAGTACAAGAAATGATATAATAGATTTATAGATGGCTTTCTAGAACCATCTAAATACAACCTATAGGAGTAATAAAATGACAGACGGATTAAACTTAACAGGCTTTAACGATACAAAGCCAGCAGGCACAAATGGAATTAATGCATCTGGTGACTATTCACCAGCAACAGGATCATTTCCAGCAGCACAGGATAAGTCCTCACAAGGCGCAGCAGGGGTAACTAATAAGATGGTTCACACTGCAGCAGAAACATCAGCATTCGGTACAGGTAAGTAATTATGTGTGCAATGTGTGGATGCAATTCAGAAGCATTCATGGGCGTTGAAATGCCTAACCAAAATGTATATGACGTAGGTCCAGGACAACTTAATTCACCAGATATGTTTGGTACAGATTCACAAAACAATATGGGTACAGCAACTGCTTTCCCAGTTACTAGTGCACCAGAGGTAGGAATTAATTAATGTCAATGGATGGAACGGGTATGACACCACCACCAGCTTCAGGAGCAGCAGGAGCGGTCACAAGCCAAGAAACTCCAAAAAGAAATCCTAGACAAGGGTTTAGATCTGGAATCAAGGTAGACCAGAATAGACATGGTATTCGTAGAGAGACAAGTCTTGATCCAAAGCCAAAGCGTACGGGTCGAAAGAAAGTATAATTGTTTACTTATAGTAAAGGCCTACATTAGATTGTAGGCTTTTACTATTTTAGGGAGGAAATAATGATAGATCCGTTTTACATGGATATTGAAGATACCATAGATGACGCAATGGATGAATCAGAAGTAGAATTCGATTTTATTTTTTAGACCATTGACTATAAGAGAAAGATTTACTATACTGTAAACATGAAAATAAATGTCTTAGATAAAGGTTACGTACGCCTAGTAGATACGCTTGGAAATGACCTATCAGTTGCAAATGCTGCTAGGGTTTCTTATGATAAAGAATCAACAGAAATGTCTGATAGAGACTTAAATCTAATTAAGTTTTTGTGGAATGAAAAACACACGTCTCCATTTAGACATTCAGCTATGACATTTGAGGTTTATGCGCCACTAGTAGTTGCTAGACAATGGTGGAAGTATGCAGTATCATCAGCTCATGTAGATGATCAAAACGGCTGGAATGAATCATCAAGGCGTTACATCACAGAGAACGAAGAGTTTTATATTCCAAAAGGCAACGAGTGGCGTTCAAAGCCTGAGAATTCAAAGCAGGGCTCTGGGGAACCACTTAGTTCAGATATTGGCGGTTGGTTTACAAATAAACTATTTGACACAGTAGAAGCATCAACAAAGCTTTATCGTCAAGCAATGGAAGCTGGAATTGCACCAGAGCAAGCAAGACTATTCCTGCCAGCATATGGAATGTATGTAAGATGGAGATGGACAGTCAGCCTACACGGAGTCTTAAACTTTTTAGAGCAAAGATTACCGTACGACGCACAGTTTGAAATTAGAGACTATGCGGAAGCAGTAAAGGATTTAACTAAACAGTCATTTCCTAAAACCTATGAAGTAGTATTTGGAGAATAATGATTAAGCCAATCGGTGGCATGCTCCTTGTCAAAGAAAAAGAGCAAGGTGAAAAGATCAGTAAAGGTGGGATTGTTTTATCTCATATCACGCAAGATAGCGGTCCTAAAGAAGGAACTGTAATTGACGTAGGAGACGGCGAATATAATTACAAGGGTGATTTGATCCCAATTGATTATATTGATATCGGAGATATCGTCTACTATCCTCAACACGGCGGAACAGATATTGAAGATGAAGATGGAACTAAGTACCTTCTTCTAAATGTAAAGAATGTGTTGGCTAAAAAGGTTATAAATGGCTAAAGAAAGGCCAAACCATAAAGAAAATATCTTTAGGCTATATGCTGAAGGCAAGTCTTTCAGGGAGATCGAGAAGATTCTCGGATGCTCCAAGAGTACCATCTCCTACCATGTGGGTAAAGGGCAAAAGGAAAAGACTTTAAATCGGCGGAAGCAAAGCAGACACAGGGTCGCTGCTCATATTAGAAGCAAGAAGCAGGGAAAGAAGTGTACAGACTGCAGAGAAGATTATCCATATTGGATACTAGAATTTGATCATCTTCCACAGTATGAAAAGCTATTTACAATTGGTGGAAAGAATAGCAGAGACTATTCAATTGAACAGATTGATGCTGAAATAGCTAAATGTGAATTAGTATGTTCGAACTGTCATAAGAATCGAACCTATTGGAGACAGAATAAGAACGGCGAATACGATGATACTATTACGTATTATGAGGATAAGTAATTACTTAGATTGGCTAAGTATTAACAACATTGAGTGGGACTAATGAAAGAAAAAACTAGGCATACCTTGTCTTTTATTGTTGGTCAAGAATACTGGGAAGATTGGCTGCAAGGATATAACAAAGCTTTTGACATGAGTCCTCAAGAAATGATTGATCTGGGACGGGAAGATGAAGTAATTAGTTATTTAGAATGGGCAGCATATGGACCTTGGTGATCAAATCAAAACTCAGGCTGGCAAAGATATGTTTAAATACTTTAATGATAACTATGGTTCATCTATATGGGGTCCAGTTCTTGAAGGAATTAAGGCTATTGAAAAGGAGTTATGTTGATGTGGTCGTGGGTACTAGCAGCAATAGGGGTCACAGGCATCTTTCTGGTAGGCAGGAAGACCATCTGGGGCTGGCTCATCCTATGCGTCAATGAGGTGCTCTGGATCGCCTACGCCCTTGCTACAGACCAGTACGGCTTCATAGCCATGGCCCTAGCTTATGCAGCAGTATATATTAAATCTTATATACATTGGAGAAATGACGACGCAATTAGTGAAGCGAAAAGTGCGGCGGAAAGTAGAACACATGCTTAATTCAGAAGAATTTGACCGTGAATTTGATCTCGAACAGATCGTTAAACAGGTCATAGAAGAAAATGCGGAACTACTAGAAAGGTTATCAGATGATTAATTGGTTAGTAAATAGAATATTTCGGTGGGATCCACTAAGAAATGCTATCTTTGATGAAGTAAGGTTATATCAATCTATAGATAAGACTATGTGGAAAATGGAACATGAAAGCCCAACTAATCTAACTTGGTCCGAAGGCGATAGATGGTATGGATGGACATATAACCCTAAACTAAAGCGTTACTATTTTGATGATATTGGAAATGAATCGCTGATCGGACTATGGGAAGAGCAATGGGCTAAAGAG
>JACCDO011995450.1_pt1 | contig 10361 bp, 8 predicted proteins | sample 7446101 | NCBI WGS metagenome assembly JACCDO01 (sample SAMN15323440, study PRJNA562643) | freshwater metagenome | isolation source: river surface water | place: USA:Blue River Watershed | collected 2017-08-16
AGCGTGTTCAATGCGTGGGTGAACTCATCTTTGTCCGCCGCACTGGTGAGCAGGTAAAACTCGACGATCCCCGCGGGGGTGGGGATGAAGGCAATCCGGCACTGCAGTTGAAATCCGGCCTGGGTGCGCCAGACAAAATCATAGGCCGGGCCGGCTGCCCCGCCCGCCGTGAGCGTCAACTCCTCGCCGATGCGGGCCTCGGGATGCCGGGCCAGCAGCAGTTCCCGGAAGGCCGCCGGCTTGAGCTCCCCGGTGGCCGTGTCCACGGCATTGGTGGGCACGGAAAACAGCCGCACGGTAATGGAACACTTGTCATCGCGCTCCACCGCCCGGAGCTGGCGGGCCTGCTCGTCCAGCCGGATGAAGTAGCCCTTGGGCACGATGAAGGCCAGCTGGTTGGTGCCCAACGTCGCCACGGCGCGGTAGTAATGGCCGATGCCTTCCAGCTCGTGACGGGTGGTGGTGAGCGAAAATGCGGGCGCGTTGGTCTCCGCCATCGCGACCTGCACAAGCCCACCCAGCGCGGGCAGGGCGACCAGCCAGGCCAAGAGCAGCCACTCGATCGACTTAGAACGAAGCCACATAGTTCGTGCGGTTGGGCGGGGCGGCGGCCCACGCGCCGCGGATGAGCACGCGCAGTTCGGGCGAGCCGGGCGGGAGCCGGGTCGAATCCAGGAAGTTGGGATCGAAATTGAAGTTGCGGTTGGGCGCGTTGTAGTAGACGCCCGGCGCTTGGAACTGCGCGGTGGCACGGGCGCTGTTGAACAGGTTCACCAGGGAGCCGTTGAGCGTGAGGGTGCGGCCGCTCCACGCCTCGAGCAGGCGCGGGAAATTGACCACTCCACCGCTCTTGCTCGTGTTGCCATCCGCCGAGGTGTAGACCATGCCCGCCAGCAAAGCCGCGTTGACCGTGGTGTCCGTGGCCACTCGAGAAGTGTAGGCGGAACCACTGGCGCCGTCGCTCCACGCGCCCGACTGGACGGTGAGGGCGTCCGCGATGAGCGAGGATGGCCGGGTGGAGCTCGTGTTGGTCGTGCCGAGGTGGGCGTTGTTCGTGCAGTTGAAGTGCCCGCGGACATAGAGCGGGTTGACGGTGGCCAGCGTCAGGCCCCGCGCGGGCAGTGTCTGGCCATTAATGAGGCGCACGGCAGTCTGCTGGCTGGCGCTGACGGTGCGGTCGTCGGCCACGTAGACCAAGTTGGGCGGGTTGCCGGCACCGAGCTTGGCGATTACGGAGGTGTTGGTGGCCGCCCACGTCCTGAACCTGGCGATGTCCAGTTCGGTGACGCGCATCGTCTTGCCCTCGCGCTGGTCGGTGAAGCTGACATTGGTGGCAATGAAGAAGTTGGCGTTGGTCCAGGGAATCGTGACCGGGGACGCGTCGAAGGGGGTCTTGACCCGCACGGTGACGGTGGCGTTGCTGACCAGGATGAGCATCTCCGCCTTGTTATAGAAGCGTTGCTGGCCCATCGCAGAACTCATGGGCTCGGTAGGCGGTGGAATGGCAATGACCTCGCGGACGGCAGCAGCGGTGTTGTTGGTGCCGATGGGTAGCGTCAACGCGCTCGTGTTGCTGGTAACCGTGCCGCCGTAGGTAATCGAGCCAGTGTAGTCGGACATCGTGAAGCCGAACCACGCCTGCTTGGCGATGAACCCGGTGGCCGTGACGTTTTCATTCAAGGCCAGCGAGGAGGGCGAGCCAAGGAAGATGTTGCTGTTTGCGTGAACCCGGCCGCGCACGGTCAAGGGCGCGGCGTTGACGAACTCCAGGAGACTGTTGAAGAAGATGGCGAATTGGAAAACCGGGATGGAGGCGAGCTGCAGATCCTGCTGCACGGCGTTGGTCAGGTTGAAGCGGCCGGAGGTCTGGCGCGCGTTGGACACGACGCGGTAATTCGAGACGAACCCGCGCAGGCCGGCGTAGGGGCCGCTCAGGTTGGTGTAAATCTGCGTCTGCGTGCGCTCCACATAGTTCTGGTTGGTCACGCCGGCGCCACTGGAGAACTGAAATTCACTCCAATAGCTGCTCTGGCCAGTCGTCGGCACGTTCGTGCGGTAGGAGCCCAGGTTGGCGAAAACGGTCCCCTCCCCGCTCGCCTTGAAGTCGAACATCATGCGGGAGACGATGCGCTCCGTGGATGCCTCGGCAGCGTAGAGCGTTGAGGTCATCTGGTTGCTGCGCTCGTTCATAAGGGAGGTCTGCGAGGCCCAGTTCATCGTGCCGGTGAGCACGGTGAGGCCGATGGCGGCGAAGACCATGACCATCACCAGCGCGTAGCCGCCGCGCCGCGCCGACCGGGAGTGGGGATGGGTTCTCATATCATCACTGGAGGATGCGCCGCGTGATGCGGGACTGGAGCTGGAAGTATTCGTAGTAGTTGTTCGTGCCCACCTTCGTCACCGGGTAGGTGAGCTGGTAAAACTGGAGCCGCACGTTGATGGCGGAGTTGCCCGCGTCCGCCGTGAGGGTGTTGCCGAGGTAGTCCTCCTTCGCGAAGATCACCGCGTTGGTCACGAAGGAGGCGATGACCTGCGGCGTGGCATTGCTCGAGGTGACCCGGCGCAGCTCGCCGGTATTGGTCTGATAATAATAACGTATCCACCAGCTCTGGTTGGTGGTGGGGAAGATCTGAACGGCCCGGCCCTGCAAGGCGGCGCCATTGGTGGCGGGGACGAAAATGGAGGCCGTGCCGTCTCCAACCTGAATCGTCGTGGCTGCCCGAATTTCATCCTGCAGCTTGCCAAACGCCTCGCGTGCCGAGTCCGACGCCCCGAGCTTTGCCGCCGCGAACTGCATCAGCTTGCCACCCATCAGGTGGCTGTAGACCACTCCGCCCAGCACAACGACCATCAGCGACGCCGTGATGAGCAGTTCCACCAGGGTGGTGGCCCGCTGGCGGCGGGCAGGCGAGGAAGAATTGCCGGTGAAGAATCTCATGTCAGGCATCCGGTGAGCGGTAGGTGACCACAACGTTGGTGAACACCCGGCCCGTGGTAGGGAAGCGCCAGCGGCACTCCACCCGGATCATCCGCAATTGCGGCGCTGTGGCGGAGATGGTCGAAATGGTGGTGACGTTGGTCCCGAAAAACGCGTTGGTCCCCACCACCGGAATGTCGAGCAGGACGACCTGCTGCGGGAAGTTCGCCGCCACGAGCTGGTCAACGCCAGTCTCCGTGTCCCACCGGCAGGCGCGCGTCTGCTCCAACCGCTGCGTCGCAGCCGCGTGCGCCGCCAACGAATAGCCGGACCACTCGGCCCGCTGGCTCGATTGCGTGTAACCGTAGATGATGCCCGCCACCGTCATCAGCGCGATCGCCGCAGCCATCCCTACCTCCGCCAGTGTGAAACCGGCCGTTTGCGCGCGACTAGGCCCGCTCCACGGTGCGCTGACTTGAGGTAGATTCATGGGGAATTGAGTAAACGTCTTCCCAAGCGTGATAGAGCCAAAAGGATGCCAAGTCAAATAATGTTAGGGCCGTTAGGCTCTACTTTAAAGTAACGCGAGGCGCTATTGGGGCGATGCACCTCCCAAGGTGGCTAAAACTCCACGGTGAACCCCGAGTGCAGGAGGTTCACGAGATACCCCGTCGCGGCTTGGTTGGAGAGGAGCCGCTCGAAGTCGTAATCGACGAACCACTTCACGCGTTGGGTCATGGCCCGCTCGGCGCGGAAATTGAAGGCGTAAGTCGTCCGCTCCAAAGACCGGGGATCGGCCAGCCCCACAGGCTGATGGGGATAATGAAACGCCGCGAACCGCCCCGTGACGCTCACCTCCCACGGCGCAGCCACCCAGCGCACCTGCTGGCTCACCCGCCACGCGCGGAAGTCAAAAAATCCGGGGCCGTTGTCCTGACTGTAATCGTGGCCGAGGCGCGTGATCGTGCGCCATCGCCGTGCTGCGTCCCAGTCCCGCTTCCACATGATCTGCGCGCGGTGCTGCGTGAAGGTCAGCTCCGACCCGGGCAGCGCCGCGCCCGCGCGGTCCAACTGCTCCCGCCGGTCATGCACCCGGTGGTTCAGCTCGTAGCCAAAGGTGAGTTCCGCGCCACCTCCCGTCGCCACCCCCACGGCGAGCCTGGGGCCGCCCTCCCAATAGTCGTCCAGCGGACTGTTGAAATCCTGCCGCCCGAACGAAGGCTCAAGCTCCGCCCACCAACGCTCCGTCAATGCGCGGCGCAGGCCAAACCGCGCGGCATACAGGTGGCTTTCCACGGCCAGCACCGTGGGCGTGGCGAGGCTGGTGGAAAGATCCAGCACCTGGTTCTGATAGAGATACTCACCCGTCAAGCTCGTGCTCCAGTCGGCACTCCAAGCGCGCTTCAACTGTGCATGCGCCAGCAGGTGTTGTTCCTTGTCCACGACGGTGCGGGCGAGATAGCGGGTGTCCTCGGCCGAAACGTAGGCGTTGAAATCCAGCCCGTCCGTCGGCATGCGGAAAACGATGACCTCTGCCAGCTGACGGAGCAGCGGGCTGCTCTCGCGCCGCAGGGCACTGAGTGCGACGTTGTCCTTCCAACCAGCGCTGCTTTGGAAGGTGAAGACCGTATCCCACGGCGAGAATGCCATGAGTTCCGGGGCGGGCGGAAGAACTGCCGAGAGCGGATCAACCGGAATTTCCTGCGATGCGAAGGCCATGCCTCCTGCGACCATGCAGGAGACGAATGCGCAGGCCCATTGCCGCAGGAAGCCATGCCGTGCGTCTCGCATACGGCGAGCATCACCGGCCCGGCAACGAACTACGAGCCGGAATGCTGCACGTAAAAGGCCGCTGCCTGGGAGCGCCGGCTCAATTGCAACTTCTCCATGAGATTGCTCAGGTAGTTCTTCACGGTCTTGTCGCTCAGGCTCATGGCTAACCCGATCTCCTTGTTGGTCTTGCCTTGAGCCACCAATTCCAGCACGCGCCGCTCCTGCGCCGAGAGGCGGTCGAGCTTGCCGGGCTGGGCGGCCGAGCCGCCTTCCTTCACGCGGTTGAGCACCCGCCGCGTCACGGCCGGATCCAGGATCGAGCGCCCTTCGGCGACCTCCTTGATCGCGCGCACCAAACCCTGTTCATCGATTTCCTTGAGCAGGTATCCCTCCGCGCCCGAGCCAATGGCCTGCATCACAATCTCGTCATCGGCGAAGGCAGTGAGGATGATGACCCGGACGGGCGGATTGAGCTGGTGCAGCCGACGACACGCCTCAAACCCGCTGCCGTCAGGCAAACGCACATCAAGCAACGCCACTTCCGGCCGATGTTTCTCCGCTGCCTCGATGGCGGCGGCCACGGTGCCGGCCTCGCCGACCACCTCCAGCTCACCATGCTGCGCGAGCAAGGAGCCCAAGCCCGCACGGACAACTTCGTGATCGTCCACTAGGAGGAGTCGGATGCGTTTAGCGGGCATTTTGGATGTCTCGTTAATCCAATGGGTAACACAAACGGAACATCCCCGCAATCAGGCTGAATGGCCGTAGGCCATGGGGCTCATGGGGCCAGGCGACCGCGAAAGAACTCACGGGCTGCGCCGCTGGCATCAGGGGCCTCCAAAAGCAGCAGCGTGCCCGTGCGATCAATCAGCTCGTAGGTGATCCCCTCCACCCAGTTGGTCAGTGTGGTGCTGCGCTCCAGCGTCACCCGCTGATCGGGACGCCCCGCGAGCAGCATCAGGTTCTGCCCGGCAGCGCGGCCGATCCGGCTGAAGGTCACGGGTTCAAGCGAGGGCGTCAGCAGGCTGCGCAGCACCGCGCCCTCGATGCCCACGGTGACGATCTGGTTGCTCGCACCGGCCAAGCCGTAGAGGGACTTCTGCGTGAGCGTGCCCACATTCGTCCAGGTGGTGAGGTTGCCGCTTTGCAACAACGTGCCCTGTGCGCCGGCCGCATAATAGGAATCGCCGAGATAAGCCACGGCATTGAGCAGCCGGCTGGTGCCGCTGCTGAGGCTGGACCAGTTCGTGCCATTCGTGCTGGTGAGGATCAGGCCGCCCTCGCCGACTGCAACGAGGCGGCCGTTCAGCGCCCGAACCCGGCAGATCCAATTCGTTGTTCCGCTCACCTGCGCCGCCCAGTTGGTGCCGTCGAGACTGGTAAGAATTGTCCCGCGATCTCCGGTCAGCAGCACCAAGTTGTTGAGCGACGCCGCGCCGGAGAGGAAGGCCGCGGAACCGCTGGACTGCGCCACCCAGTTCGTGCCGTCCACGCTGGTGAGCACCGTGCCGGCGGCCCCGGCCACCACCCAAAGCCCATTCCGGAAGACGACGGCCTGCAGGTCGTTCGTCGTGGGCGCGCTAACGGCTGTCCAGTCAATCGCCAGCGTGCTGGTGAGGTTGGTTGCCAGGTGGGCCACCCCGCCGATGACGTTGGTGCTAACCACATTGGTCGGTGAGGCGGCGCTAAAGAGGATTCTCCCGCCACTGCCGGCCGCCACCAAGCCATTGGTGGTGCCGCCGATGCCGAGCAGGACGGAATTGGTCGCGGCCTCCGGCACCAATTCCAGCTCCCAGTTCACCCCGTCGGCACTGGTCATCACCGTGCCGCGATCACCGACCGCAACGTAGAACTGCGGCAGCCGCAGCACGTCCCACAACCAGTTGCGGATGGGCACTTCCCGCTGCGTCCAGAGCGTCGGGCCGGTGCCGTTGGTCCGGATGCCTTCGAGCATCATGCCTGAGCGACCGGCGATGAAGTGCAGGCTGCCCTGCCAGGACGCCGAGTAATAGGTCCAGTTCGGCGGGGGGGAGCTGAGGTTGCCGCGCAGCTCGTCCGTCCAGCCGCCGCTGCCGTTCTGGAGCCGCACCTCGCGATCTCCGACGATGACGAGGTAGTCATTCGTGCCCGCCACCGCGTAAAGCGAGTTGGTCGTCGTGAAGCCCGTGTGCGGCGTCCAGGTTTTCCCGTTGCTGCTGCCAATGAGCACCGTGCCCGCGTCGCCCACGGCCCAGAACTGCGAGCCGATGAACGCGATGCGATTGAGATGCGCCGTGGTGCCGCTCGTCTCGACCGACCAGTTGCCATTGGCCGCGCGCGTGGCAATGCGCCCGCGCTCGCCAACGGCCACGAAGAGGTTGTTGCCCGCCGCCACGCCGCGCAGCCAGTCGGTAAAGCCGGTGTTCTCGCGGCTCCAGTTTGTGCCGGTGGTGCTGGCGTAGGCCGCGCCGTTGTCACCGACCGCGACCACCAGCGAACTGGACGCGGCGAGGCCCTCCAGCCAGTCGGCGGTCCCGAGGTTGATCAGCTGAAAATCTTCCAGCGAGTCCGCCCACAGAACCGTGCCTTTCTCCCCCGTGACGAGCAGGCGACTGCCGAAATACGTAACGGCACGCAGTGCGTTGGTCGTGCCGCTGGCACGGGGATACCAGAGCCGCAGGTCATCGCTCGTGTAGATCTGGCCCCGCTCGCATACCTGCACGGTCAGTCCAACTCCGTAGGCCATATCGAAGACATTTCCGCCGTGGGGGGTGGGATTTGACCACCGCCACCGCAGCGGCTGGTCCATGGCGTATCCGTGCCCCGCCAACAGCAGCCACGCCAGCAGGCTCCACCCGAACATCCCTAGCAGCGGGAGGCTCTTTCCCTGCGTGATTTGGAGAGGGGTAACCAACCGCATGAAATCAATTGGCTTTGATGACCCAATCCGCCTGAGCTGCAAGCGGGTTGCGGCTCTCGGTGACGGAGTCGCTGGTGGGATGCTCCGGCAAAGTCAGCACGAACACGCAGCCCTGCGGGGTGCTCTGCACCAACTCGAGTTCAGCATCCAGATGCGCCGCGAGCTGCCTGCACAAGGCCAGCCCCAGCCCGCTGCCGCCCTCCTTCGAAGACAGGCAAGGTTTGAAGAGCAGCGGGCGCATTTCCTCAGGAAATCCGGTTCCCTCGTCGCGCACCTCGAAGCGGACGCCGTGGGGCCCGCCGTGGAGCATCAATCGGACGGCTTTCCGGCGCGGAGTGGCCTGGATCGCATTCTGAACGAGGTGACCGAGGATGATGCCCACCAAGTTTGCCGCGCGGCTGGAGACGGTTCCGGGCGATTTCACTTCCGCCGTGAACGTGACCTCGCACGCGTGAGCCAGAGGCTGGGCCTGCGTCGTGACAATGCCGGCCAGTTCGGCAAGGGAGACCTCGTAACCGTTGGCGGCACCCTGCTCATTTCGGATGACGCCCAGCAGCTGCGCGATGAGCGCCTGCATCCGCTGCGCGGATTCAGCGGCGGTGCGCCACGCCGGCTCGGACTTGTCCGCCTCACTGGCGCGCCGGCCGGCGAGGAGTGCCTGGACGCCGAAGAGCTGGCTCTTGAGTTCATGCAACAGGTGGGCGGCCAGCGCGCCCACGGCGGAAGTCTTGCTGGCCAGCGCCAGCTCACGGTTCGCCTCCAAAAGACTGCGGGACCGCCGCGCCAACTGCTCCTGGGCGCGCTGCAGGCGGCCGAATGCCCAGCGCAACGCCACGACCATGACGGCCCCGCCAATGAGAAACACGGCCGCGGCCTGATTGGTCAGACTTTGGTCGATGCCGCGCAGCTCCGAAGCCAGCCCACGCCCGTCGAGAATGAACTGTGCGATACCGAGCAGCTGCCGCTCGCCCTGCGCGTGAAGGGGCACAATGATTTCGTAAAGCTCCAACGGGATCTCGCCGGCCCGGCCCGCCTCGAACAGTCCGTTGTGCGTCCCGCGCCCATGGGGACGGGCGACGGTCTGCAGCTCCCGTAACCGCGCCCGGTCGGATTCCGCCAGCACCCCGTCGCTCACATACTCGGGGAAGGCGGAGACGAAGCCGCCGCGCTCATCGTAGAGCCGGGCGGCGATCACACCTTTCAGGCGCGAAGTCTTGAGCAGGATTTTGAGCTGGACGCTGGGTTCCTCAAGGAGTCCGCGATCCTCCTCCGCCTGGAGCATCATGGCCACGGAATGCAGGATCTCCCCCTCGCGCCGGGCAATGTCCTCCCGGATTTCCGTGCGCAAATGCAGCGTGACCGCCAGGATGCCCAACGCAAAAACGGCCAGCGTCGCGGCAATGACCAGCACCGGCAAATGACGCGACCGGAGCCAGGGGCGCTCCGGTTTCGTCGTGGCTGTGGATGGCGGCTGAATCAAGGGCTGAACAGGCTTAGGTGGTGTTGGTGAACATCGGCTGGTGGGTTTGGGTGAGGCGGTTCATCGGCCGCGGCCCCCTTCGGTGGAACCATTGTCGATCAGCCGGTTCAAGTCGGGATGCAGTTTCTGCTTCAGCTCCTTCGCGCGGTCGCGCATGTCCTGCTGCAATGCCTTCTGTTGCTCCTTGAGTCGGTCGAGCGTTTCCTTCATCCGCTCGCGGATGGCCTGGCGCTCCTCCTCGGAAGCCTGCTGATACTGGCGGGCGATTGCCTTTTGGTCTGACAGGAACTTCTCGCGGGCGGCTTGAAAGTCTTTGATCAGCGTCTGGACATCTGCCGGAGTCTGCGCTTTATCCGGCCGGCCGGGCGTGGCGGGCTTCCCCTTTTCGGCCGGCTCAGGCAGCGGCTCACGTGGCACCACCACGCTGCGTTGCTCAATTGTGGGCTTGCCCTTGCCCTGCCCTTGGTCGGCTTTGCCCGGGTCAGGCTTGCCCTGCGCCGGGGCCGCCACCGCCAACCCCAGCCAGCCAGCGGCCACCAGCAGGCTGGCAAATCGTCTGGTTAGCTTCAGCTTCATGTCGGTGGCGCGCCGCGAACAGTCGGCCCGTCGCTATGACCAGCGCAGGCAGTGTGCCAGAACAGAACGTGTTGCGCCGCTTGCGAGGCCCTTCTGGCATGCCGATGCCGCTGATTGCAATGCAGCCTCTGTGATTCCTTCGGCATTTTCAACGCAAACTGTGGGGAAAAACGGCGCGCCGGCCTTGGCCAGACCGTCATCTACGGGTAGCCCCTAGACATCGTTCAGGCTGAAGGACCAATAGCGCCATCGTCTGCCCGCAGAACCCTGGCGGCAGGTTCGCAAAGCTGCGAATGAGCTCCCTGCCTGAACACGACCACGGCCCCGGCGCAATGCACCGGGGCCGTGATCTTCCATGCCAAAACTAATCTGGGCTTACAGGGTATGACCATCCGCCGACTTGGAGCAGGCCGGGGAAGCGGAGACCGTCGTGGTCGAGTAGGTGCCGCCGGACGGGCAGACCGGCAAGAGCGAGCCCTTCAGGTAATCCGCCGCGTCGGTGGTGGTCACCGCGTCGGTGGAGGTCTTCTTGTTTTCCAGGGCCCACTGCTGCACGGCGCCGTCAATCTGCTTGAGGTTGGCGATGCACGAGTTCTTCTGGGCCGTGGCGCGCGCCTTCACGAAGTTCGGGATGGCGATGGCGGCGAGGAGGCCGATGATGGCCACCACGATCATGATTTCCACGAGCGTGAAACCGCTCTTGCGGGACTGTTGAA
>JACCDO010052888.1_pt1 | contig 10360 bp, 8 predicted proteins | sample 7446101 | NCBI WGS metagenome assembly JACCDO01 (sample SAMN15323440, study PRJNA562643) | freshwater metagenome | isolation source: river surface water | place: USA:Blue River Watershed | collected 2017-08-16
AATCAACCCAACCTAGACTATTTAAAATTTAGCTATGCGGATTAAAATCATCTTATTCATCCTTTTTGCTCATAGCATTTGGGCACAAAAAACAGTTGGGGTCATTAATGTCTCCGTTGGAAATGTGCGCACCGAAGCCCGCGAAGGAGCGGAAATGAGCACCCAGGTTTTATTGGGCACCCCCGTTCAATTATTGGAAAAAGCAGCGACGAAGAATTGGTATCGAATTCAGTTACCAGATCATTACCAGGGTTGGATTGAAGGAAGCACGATCATTCGGATGGATAGTACGGAATTCAAAAACTATCGAAATTCAGGGAAGGAATATGTGGTAATGGCGAGTGCGAGTAAGGTTTACCAACAACCCAGTTTCAAATCGGAGATTGTGAGTGAGTTGGTCCAACATAACCGGGTGATGGTTACGCAAAAGAAAATCGGTTTTTGGGAGATACAGATGGCGGACGGAACCAAGGGATTTGTCTCCCAAAAGGATATTGTCAATTTTGAGGAGTGGAAGAAATCCAATCCGGCACCTACGGAAAATCGCTTATTATTAGCGGCTCACCAATTGATGGGAATTCCTTACTTGTGGGGTGGAACGTCGAATAAGGGAATGGATTGCAGTGGATTTACCAAATTAGTCTTTCAGGCTAATGGTTGGAATATTCCTCGAGATGCGAGCCAACAAGCACGTGAGGGAGAGTTGGTCGATAGCCTTCGAAACTGGCAAAATCTTAAGCCGGGGGACTTATTGTTTTTCGGTGAAAAGCGCCAAGATGGCACCTACAAAGTAGTCCACGTGGGTATTTGGGAGGGAAATCAGGCATTTATACATGCAGCAGATCGTACGCGCAGAGCTAGTTTTGATCCAAACTCAAAAGACTTTGATGCCTACAATTTGAATCGCTATTTATTCACGAAACGCATCAATGCACTCGGCAAAGAAGTCCAAAAAATTGATTAGGCGTTTTTCTTCCGTTGAGAATAAAGGAGGACAATGACCCCAAAAAGTACGGCTGGAATGGAAAGAATTTGACCCATGTTCAGCGTTAGGTTATTCTCAAAAGCACTTTGGTTTTCCTTCAAAAACTCGTAGAAAAAGCGAAGGGTGAAGAGAATAATCATGAACCAACCCGTCATGAGTCCCTCTTGTGTTGCTTGTTTCTTACGTGACCAAAACCACATTAAGGCGGCAAAAATCAAGAGACAAGATAAAGCCTCGTACAATTGCGAAGGATGTCGGGCTAAGACCAAATTCGGGTCTCCGTAAGGATTGAACTCCGTATCACGAAGAAACTTAAAGCCCCAGGGCAATTCAGTCGGCTTTCCAATGATTTCCGAATTCATCAAATTCCCCATTCGTATAAAGAACCCAGCCAAAGCAACTGCGGGAACAATGCGGTCGGTGATGTATAAATAAGACATCCCGGGATGCTTTTTGGAATACAAGTAAAAGGCAAGGAACAAACCGATGGAAGCGCCGTGAGAAGCCAAACCGGAGAAAGGAGGCGTAATCATTTGTATAAAAAAGCGCAAAGGATCGGCTTGTAACAAGGGGAATTCATAAAAGAAATAATGACCTGCACGGGCACCTACAATGGTCGCGACCATGGTATACATCAGAAGTTGATCAGCTTGTTCCGTTGATCTTCCCTCCTGCTTAAACATATAACTCACCACACGAAAACCTGCTAAAAAAGCGAGGGCGAAGAAAAATCCATACCATCGGATGGGGAAACCAAACAAATCAACAATTACTGGATTAGGATCCCAAGAAATAAAGGCTAACAACATAGGTTTATGGAATGTAAACCCAAAAATAATGGAAAAATTAAGAATTACGTGATACCTTCTTGACAAGTACCTGAATGGATTTCTTAATCGCTTTCGCAGGATACAATCGCTGCGGCAAGCCAAGTGCCAAAACCGGTTGGGCAATATTGACCAATACCAAGACCAAAAGCAAGAGTTTAAATTTTCGCATGCACAAAACTAAACAAATTATAGTACTATGCAATGCAAGGTACTATAAAATTTAACAAATTTTAATTTCGTAGACTTGATAGGTCGATTCGTCGATTGCTTGTTGGCATATCATCGTTTTCAATTCATATTTGTACACGATTAAACAAGTATAAGCGTTTAAGCTGTGTTCAACTAAAAATTCAGACCTATGAAAAAGTTCATTCTTTTCGCCTTTGCTAGCGCAGCAATCTTATCGTCATGCACGAAAGAAGATGCCATTGATCCTCAGGGCTTTCAGGCCACCAATACGGCCAATGTCCCTCAAGCTGTTCAGACAACCATTAAGCAAACCTACCCTTCCGCACAAGTTGCCTATTCGGTGCTTCAGCCCAATGCATTGTATGTTGCGGATGTAACAACCTCTTCGACCGAAGCGCAGGTAGTGATCACATCCAAAGGAAGTATCCGTGAGGCATTTTCGAAAATTGATTCCACGGCTTTACCCGCGAGTGTTTTGACCTATTTATCGACCAACTTCCCGGGCTATGATATGTTGCATGCCTCTCAAAAGACAACGGGAACGCCTACAGGCTATCGCGTTGAATTAAAATACAAAACGGAATTTTACTCGGTACTCTTTGACGACAAAGGTGCCTTCGTTTCTCAGACGACGGGTATGCCTGGAGGTCCCAAAGGTGGTGGTAAAAAAGGTAGCCACGGGCCCGCAGTCACGAGTTTAGCATTAACCGATTTGCCGGCGGCTGTACAAACTGCACTTACAGGTTATACCTTCAAGCGTGCGATGGCGAAAGTAGATGCTTCTGGTGCAACAATTTATCACATCCACGCTGAGAAAGCTGGAATTGAATATGACTTAGATATTGACGCCACGGGTAAAGTCCTATCCTCCAAAGAAGAAGCTGACAAACCGGAAATCAGCAAAACCGACTTGACAAGCTTACCGGCCGCTATCGTTAGCTATTTGAATACCAATGCGGCGGGATGGGTACTTAAAAATGCGGTAAGCATTTCATCTGATAAAGTAGCTATTCATTACCACGTCGTTGTTTCAGTAGGAAACGCAGTGCAGACCTTTATGTTCGACAAAGATTTCAAGGTGCTTCAAAATGCTGGAAAGGGACCCAAAGATAATCCTGGCTTACCGAATTTCACCGTTGTTGAAATTACGCAAGCACAATTACCTGCAGTCATAACAACCTACTTAAACACTAATTATGCGGGCTGGAAATTCACCAAAGCGCAATCGGTTTCCGCAGACACGACAATTAAAGAATATGAAGTTTTCATCACCGTAGGTGACAAAGCCTATAAAGTCGAATTCGATGGAAATGGCGTTTTCTTAGGTGCGAAATTGAAATAACAATTCGCGTCAAGTATATCGAAAAGGCTTGCTTCGGCAGGCCTTTTTGGTTTATTTTGAGCCATGCAAGAAATCGAGCCATCCTTTCAATGGGAATCCATTTACAATGCGGCACATGATCGCAAATCCCCGTTTTATGGCCGGACCTATTCGCAAACTGAATACGAACACGATATCTATGGTTATTACATTCATCCACTCTGGGATGAAATCGATTCAGAAACGCTCTATTGCAAGATTCTATTTACGGATTATACCCTTAAATACAGCATTATCGAATTATTTGGGGAATGGAATGACACCTTGCATAATGATATCATGTTGTTGAAACGCCAAGTTATCGACCACTTAATGGCAGCGGGGATCAAGCATTTTATTTTGATAGGCGAAAATGTCTTCAACTTCCATGGAAGTTACGAGGATGATTATTATGCCGAATGGTTTGAAGAGGTAGAAGACGGCTGGATCGTTGGTCTTCATTTCGCTGAATTCGTCGAAAAAGAATGGGCAAAATACCATGTGGATTATTACATCAATTTTGGCGGGAATCTGCAAATTCCCAATTGGCGCACTTTAAAACCAGACATGATATTTTCGTACCTACACCATGTCATGAGCAAGAGATTAGGACCTGCCTAATATTTTTTACGCATCAGGACATGAATCCATGGGAGATGAGTTATCTTAGTCATTGAATTTTTGATCAAACCATTCCTATGAAAAATCTTTGTTTACTGGTACTCTTGAGTATTTCCTTTTTAGGTTTCGCGAAGAAGCCCGACACGCGTTATTATGAGATGCGGATTTATTATTGCCACCCGGGTCGCTTAGATGCCTTGATCCAACGATTCACAAACCATACCACCAAGATTTTCGAAAAACACGGTATGACGAATGTGGGTTATTGGATTCCGAACAACAACACAGAAAACGCTTTATACTACATTTTATCCTACCCAAGTCAAGCGGCGCGCGATACAGCTTGGAGCCATTTCGGCAAGGATCCCGAGTGGAAGGAAGTAGCCAAAAAATCAGAGGAAAGCGGTAAAATCGTTGCCAAAGTAACCAGCATCTTCATGAATGCGACCGATTTCAGCCCGAAAATCAAACCCTCGAGTGCAGATGTTGACCGTACCTTTGAGATGCGTACTTACACGGCGGCACCTGACAAATTACCGAATGTGTTAGCGCGTTTCCGCGATCACACCACGAAGCTTTTCAAGAAGCATGGCATGGAAAACATCGCTTACTTCACAACCATTCCAAAAGATGGTTCGCAAAGTAAATTGTTATATTTCTTAGCACATAAAAGTGAGGCAGCTGGTAAGGCTAGTTTTGATGCTTTCCGACTAGACCCTAAATGGATTGCCGTGAAAGAGGCCTCAGAAAAAGACGGAAAAATCGTTGAGAAAGTAGAATCTATCTACATGAGCCCAACGACATTCTCTACAATTCGATAAATGCTCGTATCTTTGGACGTGGTATTCAAACACCACGTCCAAAAATATGCAGTGGATTAAAAAAGGTTTGTTGTTTTGTCCCGATGGGAAATCAACCTGGAATCAGAAAGGGTATGCGCATGTCGTATGTGCAGACACGTCATACGAAGACAAAATCAGACTTTACTACTCAGCCCGCGATGAAAAAGGGCGTTGCCAGGCATCATTTATTGATTTAGACCCGGACAAGCTTTCAAATATTCTCTACGTACATCCCGAACCCATTCTCGATTTAGGTGCTCCAGGCACATTCGATGATTGTGGCATCATGCCTACCTGGTTCATGCAACATGGGGACGAAAAGTGGCTATATTACATTGGATGGACCGTTCGAAACACGATTCCCTACCACAATGCCTTGGGTATTGCTAGTTCGAAAGACGGCATTCATTTTACCAAAAAATTCACGGGCCCTGTCATCAGCACCACAGCTACCGAACCCTATTTTAACGGCTCCGCATGCTTTCTAGAACATGAGGGCAAATTCAAAGCTTGGTACCTAAACTGTACCCATTGGATCGAAGACCAAGGAAAAATGGAGCCCTGTTACCACATTAAATACGCAGAATCAAACGATGGAATCAATTGGGTGCGCCAAGGTCAAGTAGCCATCGACTACCGCGATGAAGTGGAAGGTGGAATTTCGAGACCCAGTGTACTCATCGAAGATGGCATCTACAAAATGTGGTTCTCAGCGCGTGCAATCACGGATTACCGCGAAAACCGCGAACGCTCTTACCGCATCTACTACGCAGAGTCCACTGACGGAATACATTGGACACGCAAAGACGACGAGGTGGGCATCGATGTGAGTGAAGACCCGAAGGCTTGGGATTATTCAATGATTGAATACCCCTTAGTTGTCCAACATCGCGGAAGAAAAATCATGTTTTACAACGGAAATCATTTTGGTCAAACTGGCGTAGGATATGCCGAAATGCTCTAATTGGAATGGATTTTTCGCGCTACAACCACCATCTTTTCCCGGGTTCTCAACCGGTTGCCCACCCCAAAGTGAGCATCTGTTTTATTACCTATAAACACGAGGACTACATCCGCGAAAGCCTCGATTCCATTTTAGCGCAAGAGACGAATTTTGACTTTGAAATCATCATTGGCGAGGATCATTCCCCGGATTCGACCGCACAAATTGTGCAAGCGTACGCCAAGAAATATCCCAATAAAATCAAGGCCTACATTCGCCCCCAAAATATCGGAGCGAAACATAATTTTTTACATTGTTTCTTCGATTGCCGAGGGGAATACATTGTTCACATCGAAGGGGATGATTATTGGACAGACACCCAGAAACTTCAGCGTCAGGTTGATTTCCTAGACTCACATCCCAATGCCTCGGCTTGTTTTCATAACGCCCAAATTGTCTATGAAGACAATAGCCAGCGGCCAAGCGAATTAATAAACCCTACGGATCAAAAACCTTGGACCCAAAGCCAAGATTTCTTAGTCGAGAAGGAAACCTGGTTCATGGCAACCGCCGCGGTCATGATGCGACGAAAATTCGCGCATTCCCTACCCGAGTGGTTTTTACATTCCAAAAGTGGCGATATTCCCCTCTATGTTATTCTTGCGGAACAGGGACCCATCGGGTATCTGCCAGAAGTCATGTCGGTCTATCGAAAAAACGAGGGCGGAATCAGCATGACGGACCATGTTCATTCCGAAGCCTTTATTAAGAATCGAATTTTTATGTATTCAAAAATCAATGAATACACCCACAAAAAATACGACCACTTGGTACGCCCAATCCTACAAGACTACTACCTGATGCGTAGAGAATGCCTGGAAAACAAAGGAAATTGGATAAAATCCTTGACCTATTTTTGCCAAGCCACATTACTCAATCCTCCCCAATCCTTCAAGGCCTGGAAGGCCTATTTGAAGAGTCAATTATTGAGCCCCGAAACCTTGTTGGCCTACCTTAATTTCCGTTCGAAACTGAACCAATTCCTCGGTCGATAAATTTGCTTTTTTTGCCGATTTAATTGACCTTTACAACAAAGCGTATCGCTCAACCTATTCCTAATTATGAAAAAATCAATCCTTGGACGCATGTCCATTCTTGGAGCCCTATGCCTATTTGGCTATTTCGGTATTTCTTCATTTCAAAAAAACGATCATCAACGCTGGGGGCAAGCCCTATTGGATTCCCTAACCGAATCTCAAAAGCATGAGGCAACCCATGCCTTGAAAGGATTACAAATAGATCCCGAGCTCGAGATTACGACGTTTGCAACGGAACCGATGCTTAAAAACCCGACAAACATGGACATCGATTCCAAGGGTCGCGTTTGGATTACCGAAGCGTTCAACTACCGTCCTGCCATCGCCGGAAATCCGGTAAATCCGGCAGGGGACCGAATTATCATCCTGGAGGATACGAATGGAGATGGCAAGGCCGATAACGAAAAAGTATTTTACCAATCGCCTGAATTAAATGCCCCTTTAGGCATAGCCGTGCTGGATAGCATGGTCATTGTAGCGCAAAGCCCCTACATCTGGAAATTCTTTGATGACAATCACGACGATAAGGCCGACCGAAAAGAGATCATGTTTCAAGGCATCGGTGGCGAGCAGCATGACCATGGCGCGCATGCATTTACCTTTGGTCCCGATGGAAAACTCTATTTCAACCTGGGAAATGAGGGCAAGCAATTACTTGATGCCAAGGGAAAACCCGTTTTAGATCAAGATGGTGACGAAATCGGGCCAAAAAAATACAAGCAAGGCATGGTCTTCCGTTGTAACCTTGATGGCTCTCAAGTGGAATGTCTGGGCCAAAACTTCCGAAATAACTTCGAAGTCGCCGTAGATTCCTACGGGGCCATGTGGCAATCCGACAACGACGATGATGGAAATAAAGGCGTTCGTATCAACTCGGTTTTCGAGCATGGAAATTATGGCTATACCGATGAGATGACGGGAGAAGGTTGGTATGTGCAACGAACCAACATGGAAAAGGAAGTCCCTTTGCAACACTGGCATTTAAACGATCCTGGGGTTGTTCCGAACTTATTGCAAACGGGCTCTGGATCTCCCACAGGAATTTTGGTCTACGAAGGAAACCTATTGCCGAGCAAATTCCAAAACCAAATCATACATGCAGATGCAGGTCCCAATGTCGTTCGGGCCTATCCGACCAAAGCGCAGGGAGCAGGTTATTCAGCCAGCATATTAAATCTTGTAGAAGGAGTGAAAGACCAATGGTTCCGTCCAGCAGATGTGACGGTGGCACCGGATGGATCATTGTTTATCGCCGACTGGTATGATCCCGGCGTAGGAGGTCACCAAGCAGGTGATCAAAATAAAGGCAGAATCTATCGCATCTCGCCTAAAAACACCCCTTATTTTGTCAAAAAAACCCGCCTCGATTCCCCAATCGGCGCAATCACTGCCCTATTTAATCCAAATTTAGCAACACGCTATTTGGGTTATAAGGCCCTCCAACAAATGGGAGAAAAGGCCCAAAAGGATATCGCAAGTATTTTCCAAAGTGAAACTAATCCTCGTTTAAAAGCACGATTATTTTGGATATTAGCTCAAGGAACGGACGGATTATCTTACATCGACAAGGCGCTCAACAACCCATCGGAAGAATGGCGTATGATGGCGATTCGTGCCGCAAAAATGCGTCCATTTAGTACTTGGAAAGCCCTGGCACATCGCGCAGTGAATGATGCCAATGACCAAGTGAAACGTGAACTCGCCATTGCATTACACCATGTGAAAGATGAGGAGGCAGATGATATTTGGGCAAAATTAGCCTCGCAGCATACGGGCTCGGACCGTTGGTATTTAGAGGCATTAGGCATCGGAGCGGATAAACAATGGGAATCGCGTTTGACGGCTTATTTGGCAACAAAACCGGCAGATTCGCCTGCGTTTCGAGACATCATTTTCCGATCAAGAACGGAATTAGCCAACAGCTATATTTTCCAATATTTAAAAGAATCCAAGCCATTAGATGAGAAGTTACGCTATTTCCGAGCATTGGATTTTATACCAGGGGAGCAGAAATCTGTGCTGCTCGTTGACCTAATCAACAAAGATCTAAAAAATGACCCAGCAGCCACCTTGGTTGCGATTCGTCACTTATCTCCAGCCTACGTGCAAAAAAATGAATTGGCTAAAAAGACGCTCATCAAATTATTGCCCAAGGATAATATCGATGAATACGCGAAACTAATCGAGAAATATAATTTGGCAGAATTGAAACCCGATTTGATGACGGTGATCTTGAGTAATAAAGGTGGCCGACAAGCTGCTAAGGCGCTCTATGCCTTACCAAACGGAGGACAATTCATTAAAACGAGTTTCGAAAAGGGGAATAATTCGGTGAAGCGATCAATCATCGATGCGATCCGTTGGCAAGGAAACAAAGAAAGTATTGCCTTGTTGAGCCAAACCCTTCAAAACACCAAACTGGATCTCATTGTTCGTAAGGATGCCGCTAAAGGAATTGGAAATTCTTACCCAGCTGGTGAAGATTTTGTCTTGCAGTCCTTGAAGGACAAGAAAATTCCAGAAAATTTAATTCCATCCGTGGTGGAGTCGGTGAGTAAGGCTTGGCGCAAAGGTGTTCGTATCGAAGCTAATGGCTATTTATCGGGAGCACAAAGTGCAAGCAAGACCAAACATCCGCCATTGAACGATTTAATCAACTTAAAAGGCGTAGCGAAAAATGGCATTAAGGTGTTTGTAGAACAATGTGCCATGTGCCATCAGATTAATAACGAGGGAATCGACTTTGGGCCAAAACTTTCTGAAATCGGATCAAAACTATCGAAGGAGGGGATGTACTTATCGATCCTGCATCCGAACGCGGGAATTGGATTTGGTTATGAGAGCTTTGAAATCACGACAAAGAAGGGGGATGTGTACCAGGGAATCATTACATCGAAAAATGAGACCGACATCATCTTGAAATTACCCGGAGGCTCCGTGCAGAACTTTAAAACCTCGGCTTTAAAGAGCGTGAAGCAATTAGATAATTCGATGATGCCAGATGGATTAGCGGATGGCTTATCAACAAGTGAACTGAGTGATTTAGTGGAATATTTAAGCACTTTAAAGAAAAAATAACGATGAATCGTAGATCTTTTAGCCAACTCCTGACAGCGGGCGTACTTGGAAGCCAAGCCGTACAAGGCAAATCGAACCCTGAAAAAACATTTAGCCTGAAATATGCGCCGCATTTCGGGATGTTTGAACAACATGCTGGCAAAGACTATATCGACCAGTTGAAATTCATGCATGAAATGGGTTTCCGTGCCTTGGAGGACAATGAGATGATGGAGAAGCCGGTAGAGGTGCAAGAAAAGATAGGTGCAGCACTCGGCCGACTCGGCATGGAGATGGGGGTATTTGTCATCAAATTCCCCGGATTTTTCGATAAATCACACATGACTACAGGCGACAAGGCTTGGACAGAGATTTTCCTAAAGGCATGTCGGGACGCCGTCGAAACCTCGAAACGCGTCAATGCTAAATGGGCCAC
>JACCDO011409443.1_pt1 | contig 10359 bp, 9 predicted proteins | sample 7446101 | NCBI WGS metagenome assembly JACCDO01 (sample SAMN15323440, study PRJNA562643) | freshwater metagenome | isolation source: river surface water | place: USA:Blue River Watershed | collected 2017-08-16
CCCGGCTGTCCTGTCCACAAGCCCAGCATGTGCCTAGCAACGCCATACCAATTGAATCCCGACGCTGCTTGTTGTTCCATGTAGCGCACCATGCTTATTTCCACGTCGATGCGCTCAGTGGCGGCCAGGGGTTTGCCCACTGAGGCATCCCATTCACGCATCCACCACGGGTTGTGATAGGCCGAACGGCCCACCATAAAGCCATCGACCTCACCCCAAAAAGTTTGGACATCCTCAAGGCTTTCAAGCGCGCCATTGAGCACGATGGTGAGATTCGGAAAGTCTTTTTTCAGTCGAGTTGCCCATTCGCGCTTGAGCGGAGGGATCTCGCGGTTTTCTTTGGGCGAGAGGCCATCGAGCCAAGCATTTCTGGCATGAACAATGAACACCGAACAGCCCGCTTGCGAAACAGTGCCCACAAAATCCTGAACAAAGGAGTAGGACTCACTGCGGTCCAGACCAATGCGATGTTTGACGGTGACTGGAATTTGAACGGCATCGACCATGGCCTTGACCGAATCAGCAACCCGTTGAGGCTGTGCCATCAGGCAGGCCCCAAAAACCCCTTTTTGCACCCGATCTGATGGACAACCGCAGTTAAGGTTGATTTCGTCATATCCCCACTGCTCGCCCCATCGCGCCGAGCGCGCCAAGTCGTGGGGATCATTGCCCCCCAACTGAAGGGCCAGAGGATGTTCCTCGGGATTGAAATCCAAGTGCCTGGGGCGATCTCCGTGGATCAGGGCGGCCGTGGTCACCATTTCGGAATAAAGCCTGGCTTCGCGAGTGATGAGGCGATGAAAAAAACGGCAATGTCTATCGGTCCAGTCCATCATCGGTGCAACCGACCAACGCCATGGTGAGCTCATCGGTGCATGAGCCAATCGACTTGCAAGGTTTTGCAACTCAAATCTCCCTAGGCTTGGCAGTGCTCAAAGTCATGGGTGGTGCTGGCAGAGGAATCGATTCGCGATCAAAGGCAATTTTCAAACGCTTGAAAAATTCGCGACGGATTTCGAATTGCGCATGAGGGGTGACCTTGATGCGAGCTCTGATCGCAACAATGGCCGAATCAAAGCGATCCAAGCCCTGATACTCAAACTCACCCAGGAATCGATCTTTCCATTTGTCTTCTGTTCCTAGGTCTTGAATCACCTCGCGCATGAGCATCACCACACGCTCAAGGTCTGCCTCTGAAGCAGCATCCATGTCCAAAACCGCCTGCGAAAAGCCCAAGCTCAAGTTGGTGACCTTAGAGATCGTTCCGTTGGGGATGAAGTGCACATTGCCTTCGTAGTCGCGAAGCCTCACATAGCGCAAAGTGATGGTTTCCACCATGCCCGTGGTTTCTCCCAGGCGAATCACGTCACCCTGTCGAATCTGATTTTCAAGCAGCAAAAAAAAGCCCGTGAAATAGTCTTTCACCAAGTTCTGCGCACCAAAGCCCACGGCCAAACCGGCCACACCTGCTGCCCCCAGGAAGGGGGCCAAGTTAAAACCCAACTCGGCCAAGATCAGCAACACCGCAATGAGCGTCACGATGACGCTGACGGCGTAGCGCGCCACATTGCCCAAGGTTTCAGCTCGTTTAATCGAATCGGTGTCTTCGCTGCGGGCGCTCACCCTTTCAGTCAGCAATCGAATGCCACGGCGCGCGATCCGCGTGATGAGCCACGCTGCAATCAAGATGACTGGAATGCGAAACAGGAACACCCATAACTCCTGAATCGAATGCGGATTCAGTCCCAGTGCCCTCAAATTCAATGAATCAAGCATTCAGACCTCTAGGGTTTCGTGAAGACTGAATCTTAGTGATTCTCTGAACCTCTAGTTCAAAACCACTTCGCAATGTTGAGGTAAGACCCTGAGGGGCACCTCTCGGGTTGAATCGATGCAACCGCCGTTGGCATAAACACCAGAAGGATCGCGATAGCGCTTCATGGCAGAAAGAATCTCTTCGCGCTTTTGCGGATCGGCCATGGATTGTTCGGTCAACTCCGTCACAACGTCTTCATCGATGTGTGCGGAACCATGCTTATTGATGCGATAGCCGTGCTGCCAATGAAAAAGCTCAACACATTTGCGGTCCAAGGTATAGGGAAGCCTGTGATTCCAAAAATTGCAGAACTTGCCTCCACCGGTATAGATGACCCATGAGCCTTCGTATCCTGTGACATCAGAGGAAAGCAGATTGGGATTTTTGAACCAGACCCGGTCACCTGGCACGTACCAGTTCATGGGCAAGGGGGTTTGTTCGTCGCCCAGTTCGTGGAGAAAACTGGTGTGGAATCGGCGAGAACTGATGGCTTTGGTCCGCCACTGCTGCTCCAAGACTTGGTAAAGCGCAGGGTTATGTAACTTGGCCTCTTGCGCCATGGACAAAAGAATCACGTATTCGGTTGCCCTGTAGCAAGAGAACGCATAGGTGGCGCCAGAATGGTCTGGTTGTGTGGCCAAAATCAGCGACTCAATCAAGTCAGCTTGGGGCAAGAGCACATAACCACGGTCTTCTTGATAGGTCCAGTGGGTTTCTGGCCGAGAGGCATCTTCGGTGCGGAAATTAAGGGAGGTCAACTTGGCGTTGTTGCTCAAGTTATGACGGATGCGTTCGGCACTCTCGAGGTCTTCCCAGGATTCAAAAATCAACGCCACCGGGGAACACAACCAGGCCAACCAGATTTCCCAATCGAGCCGGCCTGCGGGGTTTTTATGGATCAAATCAATGGTGTTGTGTGAGGGTGTGAGTTGATCAAAGGCCAACTGGCTCAGGCAAATTTGAAGCCTAGATGTTTGCGCATCAAAATGTTGCTCAACCAAGCCCGATAAACCCAAAGCGTTCAATCGCTCATTGAGGTTTGCCTTCAGTTGGCCCAATGATGTGGTCTGGGCTTGGACCATGATGCCTTGTCTCATCGCCGCTTTGAATTTTTATGGTCATGTAACTCTATCGTTAAGGCCAGGTGAATGTCCAGTCAAATGAACCATCATTCGGGTAAACGCCAGCTTGGCGGGCGTTTTTCCAAAAAGGCCGAAAAGCCCTCTAGTGCCGCCTCATCCATCATGTTGCAGGCCATGGTTTCACCTGCCACTTGATAAGCGCCTGCCATTCCCATTTCAAGCTGTCTGTAGAAGAGTTGCTTACCCATGCGCACGGCCACAGCGGGTTTATCGCGGATCGAGCGGCACCAATGTTGGACCACCTCTTCAAGTTGATGCTCAGGGACGCATCGGTTGATCAGACCTTGTTCTTGGGCCTCTTTGGCATCAATGAAGTCCCCAGTGAGCAGCATCTCCATGGCTTTTTTTCTGGAGACAGCTCGACTCAGGCCTACGCTGGGTGTTGAGCAAAACAAGCCAAATTGAATGCCGGAGACGGCAAAGCGGGACTTCTCGCTGGCCACTGCCAAATCACACATGCTGACGAGTTGACATCCCGCCGCTGTGGCGATGCCATTGACCTGAGCAATGACCGGTTGTGGCAGCCGAACCAAAGTCATCATGAGTCGGCTGCATTGCTCGAAAAGGTCGCGGTAAAACGCTTTGTCTGGATGGGCCCTCATTTCCGCCAGATCGTGTCCAGCACAGAAGGCTTTTCCCAGCGCGGAGAGCACCACCACTCTGCAGTCGTCCCGCTGGGCTACCGCATCAAGCGCCTTTTGCAACTGGTGCAGCATCTCTACCGACAATGGATTGAATTGTTTGGGGCGATTGAGGATCAACCGCATGACACCGGAATCACTTTCATCGATCACAATCAGTTCATCGCTCATGTATGGCTCCTTTTGTTGATGGATGAGCTTTCAATCATGCCTCAAAAGCCCTCACTGCCCTGGCTCGATCAAGACGATCCGTTCCCCCCCGTCCATCAGGCATTGGATGAGGAATCGCCCATGCCAGGATTGCTGGCTGCGGGGGCTGATCTGAGTGTGCAACGTCTGGTTCTCGCCTATTCACAAGGGATCTTCCCTTGGTTCAGCCAACAGCAACCCATTCTGTGGTGGTCACCCAACCCACGCATGGTTTTGCAAATTGAACACTTCAAGCTTCACCGCAGCCTGAGACAAACCATTAGGCGCTGGCAAGCCAGCGGTGAATACAGGCTTAGCATCGATCAAGCTTTTGACCAAGTCATCAGCGCATGTGCCAGCACGCCAAGAGAGGGGCAGCAAGGCACCTGGATTATTCAGAGCATGCAAACAGCTTACAAAAAATTGCACCAAGCGGGACACGCCCACAGCATTGAAGTCTGGAAGCGCGAACAACTCATTGGTGGCTTGTACCTGGTGAACCTCGGACATGGGGTTTTTGGTGAAAGCATGTTCTCCCATGCCACCGATGCCTCCAAGGTGGCACTTTGCGCACTGGTGACTTTGTGCAGGGCACAGGGCGCAAAGTGGATTGATTGCCAGCAAAACACGGCGCATCTGGGCTCTCTTGGTGCTCTCCCAGTTTCCCGCTCCTTGTTTGAAGAATGGGTCCACAAAGCCTGTGACAAACCAGACCTCAACTGGAATGAGCGATGGATATACTGGGATCACATGCTTTCAAACGATTTCGGCAAGTGACTCACCTCAAAGAACTTCCGCTACAGGCTCTGCAGTTTTATGCCACTGCGCCCTACCCTTGTAGCTACTTGCCTGATTCTCAAGCTCGCTCTCAAGTCGCAACACCCAGTCACTTGATTCGCACCGAGGTCTATTCAGAGTTGGTCCGAAAAGGTTTTCGCCGATCTGGTCTTTTCACCTACCGACCACATTGCGACGGTTGCAAGGCCTGCGTGCCCATTCGAGTCAGGGTGCAAGACTTCAAGCCCAATCGAAGCCAGAAGCGCGCCTGGAAAGATCATTCTCATCTGGAAACCCGCATTTGCAAATTGGGTTTCAGCGAAGAGCACTATCGCCTTTACCAAACCTATCAATCCACCCGCCACAAAGGTGGCGGCATGGACCATGACAGTGTGGAGCAATACGCTCAGTTTTTGCTTCAGTCCAGGGTGGATTCAAGGTTGGTCGAGTTCCGTGATCCCGCCTCATCGGCAACGCCTGGCCAGTTGCGCATGGTGTCGATTTTGGATGTCCTTGACGATGGTTTATCGGCCGTTTACACGTTTTTTGATCCCAGTGAAGGTCACAGTTACGGAACATTCAGCGTGCTTTGGCAAATTGACCAGGCCCGACAACTGGGTCTGGAACATCTTTATCTGGGCTACTGGATCGAGCAAAGCCCGAAGATGCGGTACAAAAAAACCTTTCAGCCCTATGACACCTTGGTGGATGCCATCTGGTCCTGAACTTTTCATCATTTAAAATTTTCGAATGCCCAGGAAACCCTCCACCCAACAACAGACGCCGACCATTCAAGTGATCGAGCGCATGTTCACCTTGCTTGATGTACTTGCTGAAAAAGAAGAGCCCGTCCCTCTTAAAGAATTAAGCGAGAAATCCGGTTTACATCCGTCAACCACGCACAGAATCTTGAATGACCTCACACTGGGTCGTTTTGTGGATAGGCCTCAACCGGGGTCTTATCGATTGGGTTTGCGCTTATTGGAACTGGGCAACATGGTCAAAGCCAGGTTGAACGTGAGAGACGCAGCGCTTGGCCCCATGCGTGAGTTGCACCGACAAATTCAGCAACCCGTCAACCTCAGTGTGCGTCAAGGCGATGAGATCATTTACATTGAGCGGGCTTACAGTGAACGCTCGGGCATGCAAGTGGTGCGTGCAATTGGTGGACGTGCCCCACTTCATCTGACCTCGACTGGAAAGCTCTTTCTGGCTCAAGACGATCCGCAGCGGGTTCGCGCTTACGCCACACGCACGGGGCTTTCGGGCCAAACGCGCAACAGCATCACTCAGCTTTCTGTTCTGGAGCGTGAACTCTCCAAGGCAAAGCAGTACGGGATTGCGAGAGACAACGAAGAACTTGAATTGGGGGTGCGCTGCATTGCTGCACGCATTCTTGACGATCAAGGGAAGTTGGTTGCAGGCTTGTCGATTTCCGCTCCTGCTGATCGCATGGACGACAGCTGGCTTCCCAAGTTGGAAGACACAGCGCGGTCGATTTCTTTATCGCTGGGATACCGTGCTAAAGAACAGTGAGTCGTCAACCTGAACAACTGAATCTTGGTGGCGCTGCTCCAGCCAGCGCTTCACCCTTTCGGCATCGGCCACACGGCTCAAGCGACCTGCCGAATCCAAAAACACCATGATGAGTTTGCGGCCCGCAACCTTGGCTTGCATCACCAAACACTGACCAGCCTCAGAGATATAGCCAGTCTTTTGCAGACCGATTTCCCAATGGGGGTTTTTGATCAGGCGATTGGTGGTATTGAATGTCATCAGACGCTTGCCCACCTGCACCGAGTAATTTGGAGACGTGGAGAGCTCGCGCAACAGAGGGGCGTTAGACGCATAGTCAACCAGCAACGCAAGATCTTTGGCACTGGATTGGTTCGCGCTTGAAAGTCCAGTTGGCTCAACGTAGCGGGTGTCGCTCATGCCGAGCTGACGCGCCTTTTCATTCATGCGTTGAATGAAGTCGTCGTAGCCCTGTGGGAAGCTTCTTGCCAAAGCGTGTGCGGCCCGATTTTCACTGGCCATCAGAGCAAGGTGCAGCAGTTCACCTCGACTGAGCGTGACTCCAACAGCCAAACGAGAACGGCTGCCTTTAATGGTGTCGACATCGTCAGCAGTGATGGTGACGGGTTCAGAAAGATCTAAGTTGGCCTCTTGAATGATGACGCCAGTCATCAGCTTGGTGATTGAGGCGATGGGCAAAACTGCATCATTGTTTTTGCTGAACAAAACCTCATGGGTATCTTGATCCACCACATAGGCCACGCTGGAGCGCAAGTCCAGCTCGTCTCTCGTGAGGTGCAAGCCTGACTTTTGTCCTTCAGAAGGGATTTGAGGAACGGCTTTGACGCGATTGAGAGGTTTAGAGGCTTTAGACGATTTGATTGGCGATTTATGAGCCGCTTTGGGACTCTTGGCCGCTCTTTGTTTGACCTCGCTTTTAGCTGGGGACGATGCGCTCTGCGCCTGAGCAGGCGCAGCTGCCAAAAAGAAAACCGCCAGACTCAAACTACCAATCAGTCGCTTCACTGCGCACCCTTCCCATCAACCATGTCAAAACAGCAATCATCCTAACAGACAAGTTAGTTGAATCAAGCACTTAGGGCCATTTTTTAATGGTTTACCCGGGTCAAACTTGAGGTGAAACCTTGTCGATTGGGCTTTTTAGCTTGTTCAAAGCGCTCAAATAGGCCTTGGCTGAGGCGACGATGATGTCGGGGTCCGCACCTACGCCATTGACCACACGACCGCTTTGTTGCAAACGAACCGTGACTTCACCTTGGCTTTCTGTTGATCCACTGATGGCATTGACCGAATAAAGCACCATCTCTGCCCCGCTTTTAACGTGACTTTCAATGGCTTTGAGTGAGGCGTCCACAGGACCGTTGCCATTCGACCTCGCCTTGATTTCTTGGTCTCCGGCGGTGAAAACAATATCCGCCTGAGGGCGCTCACCGGTCTCGCTGTGCTGAGCCAAAGAAACAAAGCTGTAAAACTCTTTTCCAGCGCTAGAGCTGTCGTCGCTGACCAAAGCCAAGATGTCTTCATCGAAAATTTCACTCTTGCGATCTGCCAGTTCTTTGAATTTGGTGAATGCCAAATTGATGTCGGCTTCGCTTTCCATCTCAATGCCCAATTCCTGAAGGCGCTGTTTGAAGGCATTGCGACCACTGAGCTTGCCCAACACGATCTTGTTGGCGGTCCAACCCACATCCTCAGCCCGCATGATTTCGTAGGTGTCTCTTGCTTTTAGCACACCATCTTGATGGATGCCCGAAGCGTGAGCAAACGCATTGGCGCCAACCACGGCCTTGTTGGGTTGCACCACAAAGCCGGTGGTTTGGCTCACCATGCGCGATGCAGCCACGATGTGTTGGGCATCGATGTTGACGTCAAGGCCAAAGTAGTCTTTACGGGTTTTGACCGCCATCACCACTTCCTCAAGCGAGCAATTGCCCGCACGCTCGCCTAAGCCATTGATCGTGCATTCGACCTGACGGGCTCCACCGATTCGCACACCAGCCAAAGAGTTGGCCACAGCCATTCCCAAATCGTTGTGGCAATGGACGGACCAAACGGCCTTATCACTGTTAGGGATGCGCTCTCTGAGTTTGCGGATGAATTCACCATAGAGCTCGGGAATGGCGTAGCCCACCGTATCAGGCACATTGATGGTGGTTGCCCCTTCGGCGATCACGGCCTCCAGCACCCTGCACAAAAAATCCATGTCACTGCGATAGCCATCCTCTGGGCTGAATTCAATGTCATCGCGCAGATTGCGGGCGAAGCGAACCGCTTGCTTGGCCTGCTCAAAAACTTGATCAGGGGTCATCCGGAGTTTTTTCTCCATGTGCAAGGCAGAGGTGGCAATGAAGGTATGGATTCGGCCACGAGCCGCACCTTTGAGGGCCTCTGCAGCTCGACCAATATCGCGATCGTTGGCCCGAGCCAGTGAACACACGGTGGAGTCCTTGATGGCGTTAGCGATGGAACGCACCGCCTCAAAATCACCGTTGGAACTGGCCGCAAAACCCGCTTCGATGACGTCTACACGCAGTCGCTCCAATTGCCTGGCGATGCGCAGCTTTTCCTCGCGAGTCATTGAAGCGCCGGGCGATTGCTCACCATCGCGCAAGGTTGTGTCAAAAATGATCAACTGGTCAGTCATGGCGGTCTCCAAAGTGGCCCCCGAAAGGGTCAGGACAAACAAAAAGCCCGTTGCGGTTGCTAACGGGCTTTGAGGTTAGAAAAAGGCACGAACTAACCGCTCAACCCGAAAGAGCAAAGCAGTAGTAGGAGTTGTGCATTTTTCATGGTTTGAATGTATCACAGCCGTTTTGTACAACCCAAAGACCCTGTCTCATTTGTGCAAACCGGCCTCATCAGGTTCTTCAGTAGAAGTGCTGATCACGCTGGTGGGCTTGCCCTTGGCTTTGCGCCACACGTAAACCACATAGCCGCTCAAACCATAAGCCACAAAAATTCCGAACAACACGCTGGGTGGGTCGATGTTGATGGCTGCAATGATCAGTGCAATGAGCACCAGCGTTGCAAAAGGAACGCTGCGCTTCATTTGGAAATCTTTGAAGCTGTAAAAGGGAACATTGGTCACCATGGTGAGACCCGAGTAAAGGCACACCACAAAAATAGGCCATGCTTGTTTCAGGGGCGCGATTTGCAGCTCAGTGGAAACCCAGATGAACCCCATCACTAGCGCCGCAGCCGCAGGCGATGGCAGACCCTGAAAGTACCTTTTGTCGACCACTGAGGTGTTGACGTTAAAACGCGCCAACCTTAAAGCAGCACACGCACAGTAAACAAATGCGGCGATCCAGCCCCATCGACCTAAGCCTTTAAGGGCCCATTCATAGGCAATCAAGGCGGGGGCCGCACCAAATGAAACCATGTCGGAGAGCGAATCCATTTGTTCCCCAAATGCGCTTTGGGTATTGGTAAGGCGCGCCACGCGACCATCTAGGCTATCAAGCACCATGGCGCAAAAAACGCCCACACAGGCCATGTCAAAGCGGTTGTTCATGGCCATGACGATGGCATAGAAACCTGCAAACAAGGCAGCAAGCGTCACCAGATTGGGCAACACATAAATGCCCTTTCTGGGACGCCTGACTTCAGACTCAATGGGGTCGGAGTTGTCCATGTTCAAAGCCGAGCAAGCACTGTAGTGGCGGCGTGAACCTTTTCTCCAGCAGTCACACAGGGGCTGGCTGACAAGGGTAGGTACACATCCACACGAGAGCCAAAACGGATGAAACCATAGCGCTGTGCGCGAAGGAGCATGTCACCGGGCTTCACGTAGCAAAGAATTCTTCGCGCAATCAAGCCAGCCACCTGAACCAAAGTGACCTCATGCGTTTGGCCTTCAGATTGCGTTTCGATCACCACCATGTTGCGTTCGTTGTGGGTTGATGCTTTGTCCAGATCGGCATTCAGGAATTGTCCTGGGAAATAAGCAACGTGTGTCACCTTGCCAGCCACGCTCGCGCGATTGCTGTGAACGTTGAACACATTCATGAAAACGCTGATCAACAGGGCGTCTCGTTGAGTGTGCGGGTTGATGGCTTTCTCGACCTTGACGATGCGACCGTCTGCCGGTGAAAGCACATCACCCTCGCTGGCCAAATCTGGACGCTGAGGATCGCGAAAAAATTGAATCACAAAAATCGCAATCAGGTCCAGTGGCAAGGCCCATATCCAACCTGCCCAGACGTTGACGATGATCGCCAATGCCAAAGACAAGGCGATGAAAGGCCAACCCTCACGG
>JACCDO010405003.1_pt1 | contig 10358 bp, 6 predicted proteins | sample 7446101 | NCBI WGS metagenome assembly JACCDO01 (sample SAMN15323440, study PRJNA562643) | freshwater metagenome | isolation source: river surface water | place: USA:Blue River Watershed | collected 2017-08-16
ATAGCAAGCTCATGAAAAATCGAATTCTTTTAACTGGAGCCACAGGTTTTATTGGTAGCGAAGTTTATTTGCGTTTGGCGCAAAAGGTGGGTTTCGAAAATATCATTATAGTGGGACGTAAGTTTCCAGATTCTGAAAACTCTTTGATTGCAAAAAGAATGCGTTACAGAGGATTGGATCCGTCGGTTGTATTTAAAGATGTTCAGTTTGTGGTTGCAGATTTTGATAGTTCCTCGGATTTAAAATACAAGATGTCTCAGGCTATAGAAAAAAATAATATCAGTGTTTGCGTGCACATGGCGGCCATGATTCATCCTCCAAAAAACGCGTCTATTCAAAGCCAATATCGAGCGAATTTAGGCGTTACCGAAGATATTCTTACGGTGGCTCAGGAACATCGATTAAAACGATTTGTTTTTACAAGCAGTGTTGTTGCCTTTGGTGGATCAAAAAATTTAGAAATTCGAACTGAAAAAGATTTTCCCAATTATGATCCTATTTTTAACAATCTTCCTTATTTTCATTCAAAAAGATTGGCTCATTTGGCGGTGTTGAATCCCAAAAATAATTTGCCACGTTGTCCAGTGAGTGTCATTTGCCCAGGAATTGTTCATGGAGCCTTTGATGGCGAAAAATCTTCAAGATCTCATCTCAAAAAACTCGTGTCAGGAAAACTTCCTTTAGTTCCAGAGGGCGGAGGAAATTTTGTATCGCTCGACAGAGTCGCAGAGATGCACTGTGAAGAGGCTTTAAGAGGTGGACCCGAAGATATTGTTCGTTTGGCCGTAGATAGAAACATGAATTACTACGACTATTTCGAGCTATATCTAAAAATTTACAATCAAGTTCACTCCACAAAAATTTCTATGCCCGCATTGAAATTGCCAAAATCAATTGGTCAGGGCTTGGGGTGGATAGCCGGGCAGGCTGGAAAACTTAAAATTCAAACACCACATGTGCTAGATCCCATTATTGCATCTTCTATGTATTTGTATTTTAAGAGCGATTACCAGTTGCCTCAGACCGAAGGCGTCGAGAATGCTATTGCGGAGTCTTTAAACACTCAAAATAACAACGCGTAGCAGTAAGTCTTAAAATAAATTCGAATTTTGTCGATAAGCTTAAGGTGAATTCTTTTGCTTATCGTATTTTTCGTTCGGCCGAGTTTCGTTCGGGATTATTTTTTGTCCTCGCGATTCTTGCCGGATGGTGTGTTTTTAGTTTGCAGTCCGTTTCTATAATCACCTTGCTTAAAAAATCTGGAATAGAAGTTCTTCCGAGTGTCATGATTTTTCAAGCACTCAGCTCGTGGTTGCTTTTAAAAATGTGGGGAAATGCGGCTTTAGATTCTTCCAGAAAATTTGTTTTTACAGCCTTCGGTGGAGGTCTTCTTGTTAGCTTTTTCACACATATTCCTTTTGATACCATCACGCGCGTTGTTCCCATTTTAGAATCTCAGCCCACTTTGTTTTATGGAACGCTTTTCATTGTGAGCCAGCTTACGATTTCTGCGCTTCGCATGGGGATTCATGTGACTTTTTCGAAGCAAATTTCGGTTCTCAGAAATCCTCAAGTATCAACTCAGTTGGCAATCGCCGAAGAATCGGGATTTTTGCTTGGAATTCTTACTCTACTTTTGGGCGATAATTCTTTTGGCCCAGAATCTTTACTCACAAGTCTTTTCCCATTTGCAGCCGCTTTGGGATTGTTTTCCGTACTGAAAAGCGATTCTCAAAGTCCAAAGAAAACGCCTGCAACGCTAAAAGAAACTTTCATGTCCGTTACAGGATCTTTAAACCCGTTTTCAAAAAAAGATTCCAACTCGTTGCTAGATGCCGAGCGAAAACCACCTTACTTCTACTACCTTGTGGGACTATTTATGGTGATCGCCGGATTAAAATCCTTGCAATGGTTTGGTATGGCGTTTGGCCTTAGCGAGGCCACAAAAAACGGCGACAATATTGTTTCTGTGTTTTCTAGAATGAGTCTCATTCAGTCGACAGCGACTCTCGCAATTCTTGTAGCGTCTATGGGATTTTCGAAAAAAATTCCCACTTGGTCAGTGGGTTTTAAAACATTGCTATCAGCTCAAGGAGTCTTGGGTGCCGTGTTGTCGATTTTTCCAATCGCTTACACAATGATGGGCGCAGAGATTATCCGAAAAGTTTTAGAACATGGATTTTTGGGGCGTTCACTTCAGTTGTTAACTTCGACATTGCCAGACCACCATCGTTTAGAAATGAGACACATATTGGAACGATGGAGTACCACTTCGGGTACCTTTATGGTTGGGGTTTCGGCGTTGGCTGTTATTGAAGGTTGGCTGCCAATTGAAGTCTTGTTTGCAAGTAGCGTGCTTTTGGTTCTGGTGGGAATTCGTTTGCGTCGAAAATTGTTCTACACACTTTGCGATGTTCACTTGGCTTCTTTGTCGAGTCAAAAGTTAGAAAACGTGATTCAGGCTTGTTATGTTTTGGCGAATCCTGAATGCCGACAACATCATGCCGCTCTTACAGTATTGCTCGAAAGAAATCCAAGACCCTCCGTTTTGAAAAGTGCGCTAACAGCCTTGGGTCGAATGCAACATCCTTCTGGAATTTCGTCGATTAAAAAATATTTAGATCACTCGCGTGAAGATATCCAGGTTGCAAGTATTAAGGCGTTGCAGAATTTTTCGGGACACGAAATGAATCTAACGCTTTTAAAAACCTTGCGAGACCTGCTTAGGTCAGAGCAAGTGATTCGAGCCTCGGTCGTCCGAACTCTAACCGAACGACTTGGGCGACTGGCTATTCCCTATCTTCTTGAGGTACTCGAAAACAGTACCCAAGAAAGAGCTATGGGTAATACTGTGGAAATTCTAGGTGAAATTGCTGTGCGATACCGAGATAGGGATCTTATGGATTATCTGTCGAAATATTTAGAAAGCGATTGGCCAAGACGACCCAGAGCCAACGCCACTGTTGTATTGTATGGACATCCTGAACATGGTGAGAAAGCTCAGGAATGTTTTGATCGATTTATGACCTCGTCTGATTTCAAGGATCAGCGTTCTTTTGCCTACATCGCTTCTATTTTGAATTTGGGTGGTCACGAATCTTTTATTTGGAACTGTAGTGAAAAGAATCAACACAAAGATATGGCCTTATTGACTGCGCTACTTAGACTGCGAAATCCCGAGGCGGCAAGTTTGCTGGCCCGGGCTGTTGTGGGAAAAGATGTCGAGATGGCTATAGACGCGCTTGTTCGACTTAGCTCGGTTCCGTTAAAAATTCGAAGTCAGGTGTTTTTTGAAATTCTTGAAATAAGTCCGCAGAGTTTGGGTTTACTTTTTATAAGAATGCGAAGCTCGCAACGTGACTTCGAGTACGATAGAGAACTGCTACGCGAAGAAGCACGACGACTCGAAATTGTGATTGTCGAAGAGGACACTCCCGAGAAGCCAAGTCCAGGAAGCGATTCGCAGTCGTCTTCAGAGGCGGCATGACGCGCAAAAACATAATAAAACAAAATAAAATCAATCACATATAAAACACTCTTTTAGGCGTATTCAGCTTGAAAATGTGGTGCTATATCTTTTTGGAACCGATTTTTGGAGGTTTAACTTTGACGGTGCCAAAATGGATGCCAAGTTATTTAAAATCTTTGAGTTCCATACTGGCACCCGGCTGTCTTTTTTTTAGCTCAAGTTTGAGTTTTTCTATTCCCGTTACAGACACCTTGCCCCAAAATGTTCGCGCCTTTGGTCTTGTTCTTTTGGGATCCGACACGGTGAGAGATCTATATAACGAAAATTCTCAACTCGAACCGTTGGCTCAGCCGCTTAATCGCAAACTTTCGATGTCTGATTTGGCGACTCGAGACCAAAGACTAGCTTTGCTCAAAAATGCACTAAATAGTTACGGGCCTTTTGGCTTGGGAGACGATTTGATTGAGGTGGATTTGTCGGGCGATGTTTCTGTCACGGAAAAACGACAGATTCTTGCATTTTTGTGGGGAATCTCTGACGAGCTAACGGTGGGGGCCTTTTTGCCTTATATTTCGAGAACCACGCTTTCGAGTTTGAGTGCAAGTAGCACCAAAAAAACTCAGCAGCTAAGGCAAATATTAGGGCAAACACCCGAGGCCTTAGAAATGGCTTTGCGTGAAATTGATTCGACAAATCTCGACACGAACTTTTTTATTGATCAGTTGTTTGTAAAAAACGGACTCAAAGTGCCGGGCTTGAACGAAAAATCGGGACTGGGTGATCTTGAGTTAGAATCCAGGTATCGATTTTATCGAGGGCAAACGGTGCAGTCGGCTCTAAGATTTACAACTCGAGTACCCACAGGTCAGAGTGAATACGATGTCACAAATGTCTTTGATAGGCCTCTAGGACAAGGTCATCCCAGTTTTAAACTTGGGAGTTTTACTGACATCAAACTTGTTCCAAGATTTTTATCTTGGAACAGCGGTCTGGCCTACACAACTCACCTGAGTCAAAAAGAGCTTCGTGCCGTTAAAAAGTCCCCCGAACAAGATCTCCCTAATGTGACAGACCCCGACCAAATAGAAAACGTCTCAAAATACACTGGCGGAGATTTCCGCTTCGAGAGCGGTCTGATGATGGATTTCATGGGAGGACTTTTGAATATTTCTTCGACCTATGTGGTGGAGACTCATTCTAAAGACAGATATTTGGGGAACAGAGGCTTGGATTATTCGTCTTTAGCCGACAAATCCAACACGCGTGTTGAGGCTTTTGAAACATCGTTGGAGGTTTCATCAATTCAGGCTTTCTTGGATAAGAAATTTCTTTTTCCAGGCAAGGTCGTACTTACCTGGTTTCAACCTTTTCGTGGTTTAAATGCGCCAGTGGCCGCATATGGGAGGGTTGACCTTGTTGTGTTGTTTTAGAGTGTGTTTGATTTTTGCTGTGATTTTCTTTTTTGGATGTAGTCCAAAAAGAGCCGAGCAGCGCAATGTATTCACAAATCCTATCTTGGAAAATTTTTTCGAGCCGCAGGACCAGGAATATGTCAAAAATGGAATGACTCTCGACAAGTTACAAACAGAAATGTTTGGCACAGAAGAATTGGCTTTTAGCTTAAATCAACTCGATGCCTGTCAGTATTTAGATTCTTTACCCAAAGCTTCAAAAAACGAGTCGCGTTTTAGATTGATGCAGTTTGCAACTGAAGACTCTTTTGATGTCTCTCAGGATGGCATGGTTATGAGTGCCAAGGGCCGAGTTGATGTTGCGGCTAATCCACTTTTTCAGTACGCGCTATTTTTGGAAAATATTCCCAGTCGGGACGATTTTTTTGATCTCTTGAGAGGCGAAAAATCTTGGGAAGGTTATGCACTCTTAAAAACCTATGTCACAGCTAATAGGCATTATATCGATAATATTTTTGGTAAATTCATTGCTGGAAGTGCAAAAGAAATGCCTCATTCGTTTTATGGCTTTATTCGTGATTCTATTTTTACAAATACCCTGAAGGGATATTTGCCAGGCATATTCGATAAAGATCCCAAATTTTATAAATTCAACGAGTCTATTCCTGAACTTATTTTACAGAGCGGAATTCCAAGTCGTTTTGCAGAAGCTAAGCCTCTGAATAACAGTCATTACGAAAAAGTCGTTTATGATTTAGAGCCCTTAACTCGGGATACGGAATTGTTTCGCACAGAGCTATGGTCCGATTACTCGGTTGATGTGCAAAAATCTTTACGCACTGCTATTTGGGGATTGCGATCTCAGAATCCAAGAATCGAAGCCTGTTCGACCTTTTTGATACATAGAGTTTTATCTCAGTATCTAAGATTAAAAGGTATTCATCAGCCTCCCGTTAGATTGTTTGAAAATGGTGGTCAGGTCTATTCGAGTTTGCCTTTGTTTAAAGACTTAATTTCTAATGACACCGAGAAACCCTCTGTAAAGGCGTGTGCTCGACCGGGCGTATTTAAAAACAGTATCAATCAAAGATTGATTATCGCAGAGGATTCCTTAGCTGAGGCCGAATTAGGAATCAGTGTGACTCCTAGAATTCAAATCGAAAAGAACTGTGACTTGGATGAAGCTCTTCCGTCGAAGTCAAACGAGTATCAACAAAGGGTCAAGCAGCTCACAAATTATGAAACAGGCCGACTCAACGATTGGGCTCATTTGTTAAGCGGAGCCGTTGAGTTTTTGTCGGCTTTTAACCCCGAGGCTCCTTGGTGGAAGAATCTTCCAGAAAATGTTTCTTATCCGATGTTAAGTGTCCAGGAGTTGAATTTTAAAAATGGACCCAAGGGGGTTATGCCTTTGGAATCGCATCAACTTGCTGCCGCAATGATTCTTATGAGCAGCTTTTCATTGGATAAATATTTTATATTGTTTGATAAAAATCAAAAAAGAACAAAAACAGTATCTGAAACAGCAAAAATTATTCTTTCAGAGAATCAAATAAGTACATTTGCGCCTAACGCGCGTTTAGAGAGTCGGATTGAGACTTTAGTGTTGTTTGTTGAATCCTTTTTAAAAATTTATCCCCAACTCGAGACACTTCGTGAATGGAACAAAAAACTTAAAGGTGGTCTTGGAACCCCCGAAGAACTCAAGGCCATAGAACGTTTTGTGAATGGTGCCTTTAAATCTAAGTATCATTTAGAGCAGGTCATGGATACATTCTACGAGCCCGTAGCAGATCGAGCCTCGGATTTTATTTATGCTCTGTTTTTGAATATGGGTGAATTTCTTAAGTCCGAAGGTGATAGGCTTTCTTGCTTTGATGAGCTTTCCTACACGGTTGATTCCAACGGGGTATTACAAAATCCCACACGATCTGGGCAATGTTCGGTAGAAATACAAACTCGAGTAACGAAGCTTATGAATTTAGCTTCGCTTTATTTCAAAGCCCCTGTGTTTAGAAAAATCAGTCGTAGTTTAAATTAAAACCTTAAACCCGATGATCCGCCAAACACCCAATAATTGTTGGCAGTCGAGTCAAAGGTGTTTCTAATTAGGTATATGCCGCCCAATTCGAAATAGGCAATATTTCGGCGCACAACTTGTAGGCCAAGTCCCAGTTCAAAAGCAGAAGAGTTAAAGGCTGTAAAATCTCTAATTTGGTAGCCCCCCTGAATGTAGGGTCTGAATTGATTGTCCGGAAAATAAAATCGTTGGCCAACTCTTGATCCCACGGCCGTCGCTGTGCCAAGACTCAAATCGATTCCAAAATAGGACTCAAGCCAAAGATTCCACAAATATCGTAGCTCACTTGCGATAACGACCGAAGTGTTTTCGGTGTCAGAGGTTCCCGACAGGCCCACGCCCAAACTCCAAGGGTAAAAAGGTTTTTCCTGGGGAGATTCTTTTTTGGACGAGGTCGCTTTTTGATCTTTTCGAAATTCTCGAAATTCAGATTTTAAAACAAAACCCGTAATTTTTTTCTGAGTTGTGGTCGATGTTGCAACTGCTTTAAAAAACTGCCCAGGAAAATTCTCAAATCCGGGCTCGATTTCTATAACGGAACCTATGGGGAAAACACCCAAGACTTTAGAATATGTGTCCGCCGATTCATAAAAGCTTGCGCTGTCTACTGTGGCCTCAAGTAGGAATTGGGTTTTTCCAAAGCCAAGTCGACTTACAGACGCCATTAAACAGATTATCAAAACAAGAAAAGCTCTCATATTTCTTATGTTACAACCGAAATTAGGAATTTTGGTAAAAAATATCTAAAATTTCGTATTCAACCGAGCCTAAGGGGCCGACAACTTCAAAAATGTCGCCTACGGATTTTCCAAGCGCCCTTTGCCCGAGAGGCGAAGAATAGGTGATCCATCCTAGGCTTGGATTTATTTCGTCTGGTCCTACTAAGCGAAAAGTTTTGGTTTCGCCATTTTCGTTTTGCACTTTAAACCAAAGGCCAAAAGCCACTTTTGTTAAGGGGCTTTTAGACGCATCGACGACTTCAAAATCTTGCAGACGTTTTTCGAGAAATCTAATTCTTGAGTCGATTTCGCGGAGTTTTCTTTTTCCGTAAATGTATTCGGCGTTTTCCGATCGGTCGCCCATCGCGGCTGCGTCTGAAACGGCTTGAACAACTTGGGGTCGTTGATTTTTTACAAGGTCAAAGAGCTCGGTTTCGATTCTTTTGAAACCCTCGGGAGTAAGATAATTCTTATGAAGTTGCACGGGGACCTCCCATTTGGGATTGAGTCATGAGTTGATAGAAATATCCGTGTTGGTCAAAAAGTGCGGACTGAGTGCCTTGCTCGACAAGTTCTCCGTTGTTGAACACAAAAATTCGATGGCATTTGGAAAGTGTTGAGAGGCGATGAGCAATCATAAAACAAGTTCTATTCTTCATAACTTCGTGGGTCGCATTTTGAATCGTAAGTTCAAGTTCTGGATCAATATTGGCCGTGGCTTCGTCGAGCACCAGAATTTCGGGGTTGAGTGCCAAAACCCGAGTCAGAGCAATAAGTTGTTTTTCGCCCTGGCTAAGATTAGCTCCTAGGTCAAGAATCTCGGAATCTAGAGTCAAATTTCTTTGAGACATTATTCCTAAGAGGCCCGTCATGCGACAAGTGTTCAAAATCTCGGAGTCAGTAGGTGTATGACCTGCGCATAAGTTTTCTCTTAAGGTGCCTTTAAAAATAACAACATCTTGGGAGACATATCCAATTTTTGCCCGAATCTGTGTGGGTAAAAACTGTCGAATGTCTTTTCCGTTGATTAGGATTTCACCTTTTTGAAAATCATAAAGTCGCGAGAGTAGGGCCAAAGTGGTGGTTTTGCCACTGCCCGTGGCTCCAGCAAGTCCAATAATTTCTCCAGGCTGAACTTGAAAACTGACATTCTTAAGAACCCAGTTTGAATCAGAGGAGTTTTGGTAGCTCATAAAAACATTTTTAAACTCGATAGGCCCTGTGAGCTTTTGAATGGATTCCGAATGATTATGTTTTGGTGAGGACTCTTTGAAAAGTTCAAGTTCGGTAGGCTGGTTAAGAATTGAGGCTATGCGCTCGATATTGACCAAAGCTGTTTGCACCATGTGAATCTCTTGAGCAATGGCAAGAATGGGGCGCGAAAATCTTTCGCTGTATCTTACAAAAGCCACAAAAAGACCAAGGCTCAATGTGCCGGCAAAAACAGATTTTCCTCCCCAAAAAATTAAAACCAAAAGTGGGAGGTAGCACAAAAACAAAATTATCGGACGAGACCATGCGTTTGTGATGTTAAATCTTAAAGACACATAAAGATGTTCATCGACTTTTTTGTCGAATTGTTTTTGACTCCAGGATTCCAGTCCAAAGGCGCGAATTACGCCAAATCCCGAAAGATATTCCGATAAAAGTGCATTGATGGAGCTGTTCTTTTTGGCCATTTCGATATTCCAATGTCGAATTCGGCCGCGAATGCCAATGGACACCAAAAAGGCAGGAATGGCTGCAAGGCTCATTAAAAATCCGAGTTTGTAATTTGTTGCCAGCATCGAAATAAAAACAACAATTAGCGTAATGACCGAAGAAAGTAATCTGGCAAAGGAGCCTGTAAAAAAATCATCTAAGGTTTCGACATCGTGGGTGACTCGAGTCACAATTCGTCCCAGGGGTTGTGTGTCGTAGTATTTTAAAGGAAGTTCGGTTAATTTTTGAAAAAGCGCTGTGCGAATATCGAGTAAAGCTTTAGCGGCTTTAAATCCTAAAACTCTTCTGCCTAAATATTGGCTAAGCACGCTAAGAAGTTCTAAAATCAAAACCAACCAGCCCCAAAACCAAATTTTTTGAGTGGCACCCAAAAGGGATTCGGCCAGTTGTCCGAGTGCATAGGCACCCCAAACCCCTAACGAGCTGGAAATAATTAAAAGACCTAGGGCAAAAATAAAGAACCATTTGTAGGGCCGAGCAAAATTTAGAAGGAGTTTTAAAGACGCCCCTTTTTTGATGCTGGCATTATCTATGGTATCTTCGTTGTCGATCATTGGGGTCTCAGCTCGGTTTTAAGGTTGCAAAATCTCAGTGTAGATTCTCGGTGCGCAACCCAAACTAAAATTTGGTCGCTAAAATATTTGTTCAGATTTGTGAGAATCTTTTCTTCGGTTACGGTGTCGACGGCTGATAGGCAGTCATCCAAAAAAAGAACTCGTGGGTTTCTAAGTAAGGCTCTTGCAAGTGTGAGTCTTTGTTTTTGGCCACCAGATAGGTTAATTCCCCATTCGCCAAGTTTGGTTTTTATGCCTTGAGGAAAAGCTGCGACTTCTTGGTCGAGTCCGCAAATACTAATAGCTCTTTGAATTTGGTCTTCACTCAGATTGGGATTGTCGAGTTTAAGGTTGTCTTCGACAGTTGAGGCAAACAAAAAAGGTTTTTGGGGCACCACAGAG
>JACCDO011172172.1_pt1 | contig 10357 bp, 11 predicted proteins | sample 7446101 | NCBI WGS metagenome assembly JACCDO01 (sample SAMN15323440, study PRJNA562643) | freshwater metagenome | isolation source: river surface water | place: USA:Blue River Watershed | collected 2017-08-16
AAAAAGAATTAAAATTTATTACTCTTAATACTCAATTTAAGCATTATACTCCTATTGAAACTATTAGTTATATTACATCAAATCCTGATAAATATAAATGGTTTGATGCATTTAATATGATTGCTAATTAAAAAAAATTGATTTTTTTATTATTTCCAGTACTTTATTACTATTATATATAAATATAATATGTTTTACCTTTACGATATGTTTGATTTAGTATACACGCATGTGATTGAAGTACTCCCATTTTTTGTGATATTTCAATTATCTTATAGTTATGTTCTGAAGCGGTTTTTTGATTTTAATGCTTCATATTTCCTATTACATCTAATAGTAAATATGATTAATACATGGTTCACTCTTCCTTTTGTATTTAAAATGATTTCTGATCCACTTGGTAAACATTTTCCTCTAGATAATTGGGAACATCTTGATTATATTTACCCAATGGTAATCGGACTACACACTTTTCATCTCAAATATCATATCAAAAATATCTATAATGATGAACTCCTACATCATTTCCTTACACATGTATTCTGGTATATTACTTATATTAATAACGATCCAATGTTTATTGTTCCTATGATTGTTATGTCAGGTATTCCTGGTGGAATTACTTATCTTCTTCTCTTTCTTCAAAAACTTAATAAAGTTTCAAAAATGACCGAAAAGAAAATTAGTATGTATCTTAATATCTGGATGCGGGCACCTTTTTGTGTGATGTTTTCAACAATTCTGTATATTAAAAGTGTTCAACCTGAATTTGTTGAAAACTATTGGTTTAATCTGATTATGATTTATTTCACGATGAAAAATGGTGTTCATTTTATGCATACTATTACTGAAAGCTATTATGAAAACGTTTTCAAAAAAAATGATGAAGAGAATAAAATTAAAACTGAATAATTTTATTTAACATAATATGAATAATTTTATTTAACATAATATATACAATTATATTATATATGGGATGCAATAATTCAAAAAATAATAAACTTAACAATATTGATATTGGAGATTATATCATACGATTAATTGATGAAAATACAATATATGATTTTAAAATACATTTAGATTCTTCAATAAAATTATATGAATATGAAAAAGATAAAATTATTGGGGGAGATATTGATTATAAAACAAAATGTATTATCGTGATGTGTTTTATTAGAGATATTTATAAAATTATATGTAATAATAAAAAAGTTTTTAAAATGAATGATATTAATAAAAATGATTATATTAATAAATATTTAATTAATCTTAAAATACCAATTTTTATAATAGAAGAATTAGAGAAATATAGAAAAAATATTAATACAGATAATTTAATTAAAATGAAATTATATGATAATGAAGAATATATCTCATCTGATAAATCTATTAATGTATATTCTATTGATAAAAAACTAAATATAATGTGTAATTTAATTAATAATATACAAAATATATAAAGTTTACTTTTTTTCTAAATTAAGTAATATATAATATGACTAATAATATGACTAATAATATAAATATGAATAATTATATATCTGAAGATTTTACAACTTTTTATCAATCAAAATGTAAAAATGAAGACCAAAAAAAAAAATCTATTGCGTGTAGTATAAGTTTTGATAAAATTGATGAAATAAGTCATTTTATTGCACATGAAATTACAAGATGTAAAGAAATAGATATTACTCTCGATGATTTAAAAGATGGTAAAGTTTTGGCAAAAGGAGGGTTTGGATATTCATATATTACTTCATTAAATAATTCATCTAGAAAAAAAATTATAAAAATTATTATTTGTCCTGATTTAGATGATATGGTAAAAAATGAAGATATTAAAAAAGTTAAAGAAGACATGGATAAAATAAAATATGAAATTGAATTACATTCACAATTAGTAAATTCGGGATATAATATATTTATTAAATTAATTGGTTATTTTTTACGTAATGAACAAAATATATACGAATATTATGAAAATAATAATAATTTTAATAAAGTTATATGTGATACACAACCAAGTGTAAATAATAATTTTACAAAAGGATGTGAAATTTATATGATCCTTGAAGCAGGATATGGTGATTTAACAAAATATATGGATGATCAAATTGTTCAACATCATGGTTTAGAAAAATCATTAAGTATTAATAAAAAATATACAGTCGATACATTATTAGAATTAGTAAATTTCTATAAAGTATCTGATTATTTTTTAAAAGAATATAATAAAGTATTTTTACACAATGATTTGAAAATAGAAAATATTGTTTATTTATCTGATACTAAATTTAAAATTATCGATTTTGGTTTATCTCAATTAACAGATAAATTTTTTGTTTTTAATAACATTGGTGGTACTGATTTTACTTATTCAATGTTATATGATATACCAGAATTAAAAACTAAACTTTCAAAATATCCAAATAGAGGAAGAATTAAATCTCCATTTTATGATATGTTTTGTATGTGTATTGCTATATTTGAATTTATTTGTTATCATACTTTAGATTTAATAGATAATAACTCTAATTTATATCAAAAATTATGGAGAGTTAAAGAAATTGTTGAAAAATATAATTTTACAAATGAAATGAGAACTTTTATAAATAATCTTATACAATTAACTACAGCAATTTATGATTTTCAACAAAAAAATATTAAAATATTATTAAGTAGTGGTGATTATGATGAATATAAAGAAGTAAACAATATAGAATATTTTGTTGTACCATTTATTTTTGATAAAAAACCACCAAGTTATGAAAAAAATTCTGATAATAAATTAGTAAATGATTTTAATTATTTTGATAGAATAGTTCAATATTATTTAAATCTTCCCAGATGTTAATTTATTTAAATTTAAATTTAATTTTAATTTAAATAATATGATTTTTTCTTAATTTAATATATACAATGAGTTCTAATAATGACACTAATTATGTAGGAACTGTTTATAATAAAATTAAAGATATGTATTATAAACCAGAAGCCATAAATGATATTCAAGTGGATGCTAATACTACTAAAATAATTGATGATATTACAGTTTATCAAAAAAATAATTGCGATCCTATCTCAAAAGAACCAACATGTAAGATTGATGATAAAGATATTGAACATATATCAAAGTTTTTAACTCATATAATTCCTAAATGTAAAAAAACAAATATTACATTAGATGATATTAAAAATGGAAAAATATTATCTAAGGGAGCTTTCGGTTATAGTTTTATTGCTGGAGATAATATTATTAAAATTGCTGTATGCAAAGAAAATAATAATAATATGGAAAAAGAAATTAATGTTCATAAAGAATTAACATCTATTGATACAAATATATTTATTAAATTAAAAGGATATTTTAAAAGAGATAGTGATAATATTTACAAATATTATAATTATTCTGATATTGAACATAATTATGAAATAGAAAATTGTAATTTTGAATTAAATTATGATAAAATATGCGAAACATATTTATTTTTAGAAAGAGGAAAATATGATTTACAAAAGGTTACTAAAATTGTAAATTATAATTCTGATAATTCAGAACAAAAAAAAACTTTTTTAGAAAAAATAGAAACTATATCAGATTTAAAAATTGTTGATAAATTTGATAATCTTTTAAGTATATATAAATTACTTTTTAAAAATAAAGGTAGAGTATTTATACATAGTGATATTAAAACATCTAATATTATTGAATCTAATGATGGCAAATATAAATTTATTGATTTTGGAACATCATTCTTTTCTGATAAATTCTTCAATAATGCTGTTGGAGGTACACCAAATATTTTTAAACTATTAGTTGATGATAATTTTGTAAAAAAAATGTATATACCTGATGATATTGTCGTATCACCATTATATGATTTATTTTCTATACTATATAGTTTTTTTGAAATATTTGTTGGCAGAAAAGTTGTAAATATAGGAGGATTAAAAGATGTTGTTTTAAGATATTTATTAGAATATCCTGATAATAATAAATATCCTAAAGAAAAACAAAAAATATATATAATGTTTTACTTATTAGATATGATACATAATTTTTATAATAATGTTATGAAAGAATATGAAAAATATAGAATACTATATGATAATATTTATAATTCAGGCATTACAAATAGTTTTAATAATAGAATATATAAATTAGTTTCACCTTTATTATCGTCACCTAAACAACAATTAGAGCATGTATTAACTTTCTTTGATATGGAAAACTTTAATTTAATTGAAACAGATTATTTTATTAATACTGGTTTAAATTTTGCCGATAAACCAATATATACTAATTTATATCCTAATAAATTAAAAAATGATATTATATATTTAGATAAAATTATGGCATATTTATTTGGATTTAAAGAAGAAGAATCGATTACTTTTTAAATTAGCTAAATAGATCCAATTACATTTTAAAAATAGAGCCAACTACATTTATTTATATGTATCCATTTATTACACATATATTTTATACCTGATTTTACTTCGGATCCTTGATGTAATGATTTTTTTAAAATATTACCATTTTCATCAAGTGATTTAAATATTACTGCTTTTCCTTTTTTTGGTTTTATTGACATATCAATATTTTTAAAATATGTTTCCCCTCCTTCAAAATCATCATTTAAATAAATTATTATTGTGTATATTCTATCATTAGTATCTGATTTATAATTTACCTCTGGATCATAATGTTCATTAAAATACCCTCCTTTATTATATTTTAAAAATTGTAAATGTTCCATATAATTTAATGGCTTTTGTGTTATTTTTGATGATAAAATTCCTATTTTTTTAACAACATAATGTGAATTATCTTCAAACCATATCTGTTCACTTTCTCTATTTTCAGATTCAACATTACCTGTTTCTGATAAAACTTTACTCTTTAATAATGTTTGTGTTTTAGAATATTCAATTAAATCATTACATTCTTGATCTGTTAAAAAGTTATTAATTTCAATTATTTTATAATTATCATCATTTATTGAATTTAAAAGATTTGTTATTCTTGTATTTTTTGAATATTTTTTTGTAGTTATAGAATACAATACTATTATAACGCCTATTGCAAATGTTATAAATATGGGTTTGTAATATTTTAAATTAGAATACTTTTTTCTATATATAACTAAAACTATTAAGACTAATATTAAGATTATTAAAAATATAATATTTAAAATTTTTAATGTTATATTATCATTTGAAGATACTTCTAATTGATCTATTTCTGTTATATTTATAGTTTCAATCATTATAATATTAATAAATATAATGATAAAAAAGTTGAAAAAAATAATTACATACAATATTCTTATTATAACATAATAAGAATAACTAAAATGAATTCATTCTATGAAGCTATTGTTCTTAAAATAAATCTGAATAATGATATGTCAGATTTTTATAAAAATATATACGATGTTGTTAAAAGTTTTAATATTACTGATAAAAAATTAATTGAATTATCTGAGTTTTATTGGGGTGATATTAATGATGAAACTATTAAATATAATGATTTGTACGAATTTTCTGAATCATTACGTGAAAAGCGTCCTCTCAATAAATTCGAATTAATATTAACTAGCTGTTGTGCTTACTTGTCTCGTCATCGTAGAGAATGTATTCAAAATAATTTTATTGGAGAATGTCTTTTTAAAAATTATAGTAATCGGTGTAAACAAATTTGTAAAAAGTGTATTTGCATATCCTAGAGTGCATATTTTATTTATATTTTAATAAGATTATATAATGATAAAAATACATGTGATATTTCACTAAATTTTACTGAAAAATAAGTCAAATCTGGATATTTCATAAATATAACATATTTTTCTTTATTTCTAATAGAATAATTAATTCTCCATTCACCTATATTTATATGACCATATGGTTGTGTTAATAAATTATATAGATCGTCTTCATATAATTGTTCAGAGTTAAATATTATTGTCATGAAATAATTTGGATATTCAAAAAAAATAGTTATGTTATATGGTTCAATTGGACATTTCTTTTGTTCGTATATAAAATATGATTTCATATTAATTAATATTTAATAATAAGATTACATTAAATATATTTAAAAAAATATAAATAGCAAAAATAGTCTGATTTTAAATTATAGAAAGTGTAAATTTTATATATAAACTTATATATATATGGCAGACAAAAATCCTTGGAATACAATACATTCAAGTCATCTACTTGGTTTTTGGACTAGAAATCCAGATATGCAAAGATTTTTTACAGTAAGTTTGTATCATGATAGATATAAAATCAGTATAACAAATGTAAATAGAAGTCCAACTGGTGTATATATAAATATAGAAATTAAAGATAGACAACATGGAGATATAACTTTAATACATCTTAGTATGCACGATAGACCAGGTGGTCCTAGTCAAATGCATTTTCAATACGATGGTATTGGTCCTGGTCATGGAATAGATGCATTACGGTTACATATACAAAATGATACAATTTTATTTCCACATCACACAGATATACAACATTTTATAAATTTCGGTCACAGAGAGGGAAAAACAAATCTTAGTTATAATTCAGGAGATTTTGTTATTATTGAGGCAATTCAACTAATAAATTATTTTATACAAAATGCAGTAATGGACATGGTTACTCCAACTCCTGGAATAGATAGAGGTATGTCGCACGATGCCCCTAGACAAAAATATCTAAAATATAAACAAAAATATTTAGAATTAAAAAAAAAGTTAGAATTATAAAAATTGATTATTATATTATTTACTATTTAAATAATATAATTTAAATATTATTATAATATGAATAATAAATCAAAAATAAAATCAAAAAAATCTACAAAAAAATTTATTAAAAATGAAAATAAAGATGAAGTTGTAGATGAAGTTGTTATTGTATCTGAAAAAAAAGAAACAGTAAGCGAAAAAAAAGAAACAATAGAAACAATAGAAGAATTAGAAATAATGAATTCTAAAGGACAAACAAAAACATGGAGAATGGAACAGGATTGGTATGAAACTGGAAAAAAGAATGAATGTGAAATAAATCAACGAAGTTTAATTGAAAAAATCATAAATAATAAATGTGAAAAAACACAAGATCGTATTTGTAAATTAAATAATTTGATTGAATCAAAAATTAATCCATATAAATATGAAGATGGTTTTGAATGGACTGAAAATTTCGATGGAAAAATAATAATAGATAATATGATTTATTATTTTAATTTAAAATTTGTATGTGAAGCTGGTGGAGCTCAAATAAGAACATTAAAAGAAGTATATGATTTTATTAAAGCACAAATTAATTTTTTAATGCTTAATAATACAACAAATATATATTTTTACAATATATTAGATGGGGATACATCATTTAAAAATAGAGATAAATTTGACTTTCTGATAAAAAAAAATAAAGAAAGTAATATCGATATTTCAAAATATATATTTATAGGAGATATGAAAGAATTTTATGATTTTTGGAAAAATAAAAATTGATATAATTTTTATTTATTATATATCTAACTATTTATTTATATTATATTATATTCATGGATGATAAAAAAAAAAAATTAGGACAATTTTACACAACAAATTATGATTATATTCTTAAAAATTTTACAATACCAAATTATGTTAAAACAATAATTGAACCTTTTGCTGGAAATTGTGATCTTCTTAATTTTATTAAAAACAAAAAATTATATTCTATTGAATTATATGATATTGATCCTAAAACAAATAATACAATAAAACAAGACACATTATTAAATCCACCTTCATATGAAAATAAATTTTTATTAACAAATCCTCCTTATTTAGCAAGAAATAAATCAAATAATAAAGATATTTTTGATAAATATAATCAAAATGATCTATATAAATGTGTTTTAAAAGAATTATGTACAAATAAAGCATTAGGTGGTATAATTATTATACCCTTAAATTTTTGGTCATCTATTAGATTAAATGATATAAATTTAAGAAAAGATTTTTTAAAAGTATATGATATAATTTGTGTAAATATTTTTGAAGAACAAGTATTTACAGATACATCATATACAGTATGTGCTTTTCAATTTGAATTAAAAAACAATAACAATAACAATAATAATAACAATAATAATAACTCAAATAGTTTTAATATACATATTTATCCTTCAGAAAGAATAATTAATGTTGATTTAAATGATGCAAATAATTATATAATTGGTGGTGAAATATATAATTTAAAAAATAATAATAATTATAAGATAACTAGATGTACTAATGCTAATAAAGATAAATTAAATACAAATATATTAGCAAAATGTATTGATGATAATAGTAAAAGTAAAATAAATTTATCTTTTGTTGATAAAAAGGATTTATATATTGATAGTACACCAAATCAAACAGCACGTACTTATGCATCATTAATTATAGAACCAAGTATAGATATAGATAAACAGAAATTATTAATTAATAAATTTAATAATTATTTAGAATTAAATAGAAATAAATATAATTCTTTGTTTTTAACAAATTATAGAGAAAGTAAAGATATAGCAAGAAAACGTATATCATTTGATTTGATATATAATATTTGTTATATGATTCTTGATCAAATTGATGATGAAAATGATACACCTTCCAAAAAAACAACAAAAAATATAATTAAAAAAGACACAAAAAAAGATGACATCGATGATGAAAAACCAAAAAAAAAAGATAAAAAAAAGGTAGATAAAAAAGAAGATAAAGATAAAGAAGAAGAACAAGAAGAAGATAATCAAAACAACGCGATTGAAATAGAAGATAAAAAGCCTAAAAAAAAAGTTAAATCTAAATCTACATCTACATCTAAATCTAAATAGTTTTATTTATTTTTATTTAGTTTTATCCTATAATTATATAAAAATATGTCTATAGAAATTAAAACAAAACCTGAATCAGAATTATCTGTTAGCTCAAATGGAATAAATGCATCAATTGATAACTCTATTTCAGTTGATGCTAGTATAAGTGCTGGTAATTCTAATGCAAATATCGGACTTAGCGGGGGTGTAAAAACAGGAACTGTTATTTCGGCTGGAGCTGGATTGGATAATAATAATGTTTATGTTGGTGTATCTTATTCAGATACAACTGAAATACACGCATCAGCTGAAACAAATCTTAATTATCATGGTGTTGGTAATTCTACTTCAGTTGATGCATATGCTAAATCAGGGACAGAATTAGATGCAAATTTAAAAGTTGGTCAAAATGGTCTTGATGTAAATGCAGGAGTATCATCTGGAAGTTATATTGGGGTTGACGCTGAAACAACAGTCGATATGAGAGGAGTTTCTGGAACTGTTGGTGCAGGAGTTACTGTTGGAGATCATTTAGAACTTGGTGGAGGAGGTAAAGCTACTTATGATAATGGAAAAATTAATATCGGTGTGAGTGGTGATGTAGCTGTTTTAATAGGAGCTGAAGTTGATATTGATGTAACAGTCGACACCAAACAAATACAAAAAGATGTCGTAAGTATATCTAATGATATTGTTAAGGCAGAACATATTATTGAAAAAGAAGCTCCTCAAGTAGTACATACTGTAGAAAAGGATATTAAAAAGACTGAGAAAGAAATGAAAAAGGTTGGTAATGATGTAAAAAAAGCATTTAAAAAAATTAAAATATAATTATTTTAGATATTTCGAGTAAGTATTATTCTAAATTAAAAGATTTTAAATAAATATAAATTATCTTATATTATGTCGAAATTAAGACATACTAAAAGCTTATAATAGTTAGTTTTTATGATTTATTTATAAACATTGAGTTATCTCAAATATTTCTTTATTTTATTATTATAAATTTTGCTATTTTTTAAATTTTTAAATATTAACATATTTTAGTTGTTTTTATAAGAGTTATACATAGTTTTATATATTTATTTTTAATTATAATAGCTATTAAAATTATTTTAAATATTACCCTTATATTTTGCATATTTTTGAAATTTTTTTGCAGGAAAATCTGAAAATCTGTGACCCCTCAACACACATAAAAAATTTTTAACACATACATATATATTTTAATATACATATATACTTTTACATATAATTTTACTCGCTCGCGCGCGCACGCGACGCATATAGAAATGGTATTATGTATCTGTAATTTTATATTTTACCTATTAAAAATTTTATTCATTATATACTATATTTACATAACATATTTAGTATACTATATTACTTTTATCATTTATATATAATAACATAAATCTGAACATATATATCTTTTTATTATTATATTTGTATTATTGTGATATATTTGTAATATTTTTATTATATATATTAACTAAAATAAAT
>JACCDO011654510.1_pt1 | contig 10357 bp, 10 predicted proteins | sample 7446101 | NCBI WGS metagenome assembly JACCDO01 (sample SAMN15323440, study PRJNA562643) | freshwater metagenome | isolation source: river surface water | place: USA:Blue River Watershed | collected 2017-08-16
CAATGCAATAGTGGTCACCAAAAGAGTCTTGCGGAATTTCATACTCCCCTCCTTGATTTTGTACTGGTTTGGTTTGGACTTTCCTTGGCCACCGACTCCGCTGTGACTGCCTGGCGTCGCCACTACGGCGGCTGCCTGACTATACCGGGGTCATGCAGAGTTGCTTCCCGGAAACATTAGCGTCGCATTCATGCAGCATTCAGCTTCGATGCGAATCTGCCAGGGGAGTTTGTATGCAGTCAGTATGGGTGGCAGCGGCGGGTGCCGCACCAAGCGCAGTGTCCGGGGATACCGCTGGACAAAAAAGCAGGTTCAGCCAGCAGCGTGGCTGCTGGACAGTGCCGCACTGATGCTCGCCTGTACATGGCGCCAAAGATGGGCCACGAACGGATCGAGATTGCGGATCGACGCTGCAGTATCGATGACATAGGGCACCCGCAGACCACGGTGTTCTATGCCTTCACCGATCTGACGGATATCGATGCCCAGCTTGTCGAAATGGCGGGCAAGTCTCGGTTCTGTCAGCACCAGCAGATAGTCGAAGCCGAGGTCTTCCGCCATCGCAAACGCGGCGAGGTAAAGTCCGACCGGAATGAATGGAAAACGTGCCCGGTTGCCGTCGCCGAAGTCCTCATTGTCCATCGCAATCGGCATTGACTGTTCGCCCTTCCTTCGGCGGTAGTCGCGCATCACTGCCAGTCGTGACACTTCGGCAATCCTGCTTCGATCCACCGCAGACGCGTCAAAGCGCGCCGGGTCGAGTACTTTGCTGCAGGCAAGCTCGATCGGCAGACGACGCTGCAGGTCGGACCGACAGGTGACCAGTCTCGCACAACCCACCGGATTGCCATTGGTCACCGACTGCATGATGTAGGGCAACGCATGACTGTCATGCGCATCGGTTTCCTCACCGTCCTCCCGCACCGCCTCCCAGCCAAGGTCCCTGCAATAAACTTCGTGGCGGATGCGATAGGTGGCATGCCGCAGCGCGTCATCGAGTGCCGGCAGCAACATGAAGTAGCGACGGAACGATTCGGCGAGCCCGCCCTCGGCACCAGCAGGCGCAGGATTGGCGTTGGGCGGCACTGGTGCTGCTGTGTCCGTTAGCTGGTTGCTCAAGATTGCAGACTCCTGACTTTGGGTTGAGTGCAGCCCGAGAGCACACCACGACTTTGACAGTTCACCATGGTAGTGCCAATGCATGCTGCCCGACGACAGCAGTTTTCAAACAATTACACTTGGTTACATTGACCGGTTCTGTCGTGGAATCAAATGACAAAACATTACGTTCAATTGTTGCCCTGTTGATGTGCCCCCGCACTAGAATTGCGCACCGGACAAATGGTCGTTGTTGTGCACATCAATACGTCAACAAGCAGTGTGATGACAGAATCGAGCACTCTATCCGCAGAAACTGCGATGGAACTCTTTCCATTTGGCATGGTGTTTTCCAACGAGCTTTTGTTGAACCGCGCCGGCCGATCACTGCAGAAAGTAGCCGGACCACTTGGCGTTGGTGAAAAAATAACTGATAAATTTTCGGTAATCCTGCCTGATCACGAATCGCTGAACATCGAGTGGATCCGTCGCGTGTTAGGCACCACTTTCGCCGTGCTGTTGCACCGCGACAGTGATGTGCGACTGCGGGGAGGCTTCTATCAGCTGGCAGCAGACAACTATGCCTTCCTTGGCAGCATCTGGATGACAGATCCCGCCGATCTCGGGCGCTACCAGCTGACCATGCGCGACTTCGCCGTCATGGATCCGATGCTCGACATGCTGATGGTGCTGCAGTTCAACCGCAGCGCGCTCGATGATGTGAAGCTTGCCGCCTCACGGCTCAAGCAGCGTCATGATGAACTCAAGAGAGTGAATGGCGAACTGCAGAGCAGTCGCGAAAAGCTCAACCTGCTGTCGGAAAGTTTCGACAAGCTTTGTCTTGTGGGTCTTGGCGCCGATGGTCGCGTCGAGTACTGGGGCGATGCAGCTGAGCGACTGTTCGGCTATTCGGAAGCCCGGGCTCTCGGCATGCATGTCAGCCAACTGGTACAGCCTCGTCACGCAGAGGCTGACGCCTTGTTGACCATCGACACTGACAGTTTCAGTGGTGATTGGGTAGCACAGGCCACGCGCAGTGATGGCGAACGTTTCCACGCTGCAATTGCCTGCAAGCAGGTCACCAGTGCAGAAAGCAACGGCTACTCCATGATTGTGCGCGATGTCACCGAGGACGAGCGCAAGCAGAAAGAGCTGGCCCACCTGCGCAAGATGGAAACCATCGGCGAAGTGGCAGGCGGAATTGCGCACAACCTCAACAACATGATGGGCATCATCATTGGCAATCTCGATGTACTTGATGAGGTGCTGCAGCACAACGACGACTTTACGGCTGAAACCCTGCTGCTGGCGAAGCAGGCAGCAACGGAGGCCAGCGAGATTACCCGCTCGCTGCTGCAGTACGCCCGCAAGGCCCCGTCACTGCAGCGAACCTGCGACATCAATGAACTGGTTCTGGGGATGACATCCCTGCTGAAAGGCATACTCGCAAGCCACGGCCATTTCGAGCTGGACATCTTCCCGGGCCGCGCCAGCGTTACCGTCGACGTGCAGGCATTCAAACAAAGTGTGATCAACCTGCTGCTCAACGCCCGCGATGCCACAAAACCACAGGATGCCGACATCCGTCTGCGCACCAATATCAGAACCACCGAAGAGCACAAGCTGGCGGTACTGGAAGTCTCGGACAACGGCTGCGGCATTGCTGCAGCCATCATCAATCGTGTTACGGAGCCTTTCTTCACCACCAAGGAGCCCGGGCGAGGTACCGGGCTTGGCCTTTCGAGCGTGAAGGGATTTGTGGAAGAGAGTGGCGGATTCATCGAGATCGAAAGCAGTGAGGGGTGCGGGGCCAGTCTGCGACTTTGCCTGCCCTGCGCTCACTGACGGTTTGTCACAACCAATACCGCCAATTGGCGAGGAGACATGAATGTACGGCCTGGTAAATCGTGCCATGCAGAATCTGGTGACCGAGCGCTTCGGCGAGGACACCTGGGAAGACATTCGTCGCACTGCGAACGTAGAAGTCGAGATCTTCAGCAGCAATGAGCAGTATGCCGATGATATGACCTATGCCCTGGTCGGCGCTGCCAGCAACACGCTGGGTGTTCCTGTGCCGGTGTTGCTGGAAGAGTTTGGCAAGTACTGGGTAACGCGCACGGCGGTGGAGAGCTATGGCAGTCTGATGGGGTCTACTGGTACCAGTGTGAAAGAATTCTTGCTCAACCTGCCGAATCTGCATACCCACGTGAAGATGATTTTCCCCAATCTGCGGCCTCCTACATTTGAAGTTACCGACATCAAGGAACAGAGTCTGGTACTGCATTACCACACCTTCCGTGTCGGACTGCGGACGTTTGTGGTGGGCCTGCTGCACGGCCTTGGTCAGCTTTATGGCACCCCGGTTACTGTTACTTCACTGGCAGAGAAACGTGCGGACTCTGAACACGACATTTTCCTGGTGGAGTGGCAAACAACACCAGCCACACCGAACAGAGCCGATTGAAGTGGGAGCAGCAGTGAGTATTACCGCAACCAGGCCAGCCCGTATTCTTGTCGTTGACGACGAGCACGGCTTGCGCCGACTGTTGAATTTCTGGCTGGAGCGGGCAGGCTTTGCAGTTGAGCAGGCCGAAGACGGTATTGATGCATTGGAAAAACTGCAGCACTGCCGGTTCGACATCGTGCTTACCGACATACAGATGCCGCGCATGAATGGCATAACGTTGGCCCAGCAAGTCCGCGCCAACTTTCCGGAAACGAAGATGTTGTTCACCTCCGGCTTTGCCGAAGCGCTTGACGCGTATCCCGACATCAAGCGCATGACGCTGTTGAAGCCCTACAGCAAAGACCAGGTAATCGAGTATGTGCAGTCTGCTGGCACGTGGTGTCCGCCAGACCAGTCCATAACCTGAGAGTTGGCTAGCCGGGCGGCAGCATGCGCCGCAATACGTCATCCTTCTGCACAAAGTGATGCCACAGTGCCGCGCCGGCATGCAGCACTATCAGTGTGGAAAGCACATAGGGACCCACAATGCCGTAGTGGATGGTGTCAAAGAACACATCCCACTGCTGCATGGTAATGCCGAGTGCATCAAACAGCCGCGTTGCCATGTCGGTACGCATGAACGCCGGTATCTGGAAGACGCCATAGTCGACACCGCCGCCATTGCCCAGGTAGCCGGTGATTGGCATCAGCAGCATCAGTACATACAGCGCGCCATGGCTTATGCGCGACGCCAGCACTTGCCAGCGCGGAAGTGTCGCCGGCAGTGGCGGCGCCGGATTGAACAGCCGCCAGACAAAACGGATCACCAGCGGCAACAGGATCGTGAAACCGACGACCTTGTGGTAGTTCAGGCCTGGCACGATGCCTTCGACGTGATCCCACGTCAGATAGATGATGATGACGTAGGCGGCGAGGATCCACACCGCCATCAGCCAATGCAGGAAGCGGGCAACGCTGCCGTAACGTGTGGCGGTGTTCTTCAGCATCGTCATCGGCTCAGTCATTAACTACCTGGGCAGCCACTTCGACAATATCGAGCTTCGGCGTGGCGCCATAGACCTTGGCGATGTGCGCCAACGTGTCGCTGGTGAAGAAGCTGCGCGCCACGTCCTCGTCTTGCCACACGTAAAGATTGCGGGCTTCACGCCGCACAGGGTCGAGCAGGTAGGTCTTCGAGACCAGCCCTGCCATGCCTTCGAAGCGGGCAAGCGAGCCGAGCGCAGCTGCGCGCAATGCCTCGGCATCGTAAGTGTCGCCCAGCGGTATCGTTACCATTACGCCGATCATGAGGTGCTCCTGCAGGTAGATGTTGATGAGAAAGTTTGCGGCAGCATCAGGGCGAATAGAACACCGGCGATGTCCATGCCCTTTCCTGCAGCGTGGCCGGCACGGCCGTGCTCAGTGGCAACCCACTGCGCGCTGCCAGGTAAGTGGACCAACGCGGAGTCGGTATCTCCAGCACGCGGGCGTAGTAGATCGCCGGTACTTGCGCGTTGAACTCCGGGTCGGTCCACACCGTCAGCAGTTCGGTGGCGCCGATGTCATTGGTATAGGTGGCAGTGGCGAGGTTGACAGTATTGCCGACGGCGGGGAGCTTGCCGCTCTGCGGATCGGGCTGGCGGCCATCCGACCACACTACATCGAAGATGCGCTCCTGCGGTTGGCCGTCCTGTTGCCATATCTTGATGACCTGCACGCGATCAAGATTGGCGCCCTCAGGGTCCTTTACCGCATGGACGATAAGCTGCAGCGCAGCAGGCTGATTGGCAATGCGCGCAGGAATATCTGCTCCCATCGGATAGCCAGCAGCGTAGGCCTGCTGCACCCAGTCCGGCCGCTCGATAAGAGCCTTGTCGAAATCCCAGCCGGCAAACAGACGTACGCGCATGCGTGTACCAGAGGTAGCGAAAGCCTCGCGCCGCTGCATGGCAGCAAACAGTGATGTGCGTGTATTGCGTTCCGCCCACAGGCCGGTAAGACCACTGACACTGAATACAGCTGACGGCGCCCCGGCCACCGGATTGACTGTGTTCAACACCGCATTCGCATCGGCGATATCATCCGAGCGCCCGAGCGCACCGGTGAAATTGTCTTCTTCGGTGGCCGATACGCCCGAGTGGAAATCCGAACTGCCGATGAAGCCGAGACGAAACGGATTCACACCGATGGCATCCTGCATTTCGAGGCCGCGCGCAAGCACCTGGCGAAGGTAGCCGCCGGCAGGGTCTGAGTCGCGCTCGGCGGCGAGGTTGAGCACTTCGAAGTCGGCGAATTCATCCGGTGCGCCAATGCCGGGGCGCGTCTCGCTGGTGCCCTTGTTCTGGGTGATCTCCACCAGCCGCTCATTGGCAAGCCGCCGCTCGGCATACTCGCGCGTGATGGGATCGCCGAAGGAATCGGACATGGAAAACATCAGCCCCTTGCTCATGTTTGGATTGTGCGGGATCAAAACGCTGTCAATGTCGTTGCTGCGCTGCGACTCGGCATAGCTCCACAAGTCTTCCGGCCTTGGCGAGTCGAGCGCACTGAAGGGCCGCTGTGGATAGTCGGGACCACGAAAGATGACATTGCGATGCAGATGGGCACCGCCCGGCATCGGCGACCATTCGAATGCCACAAAGGTCGTGAACTGCTGCGGGCGATAAAAGCGTTCTGCCGCGGCGATGACTCGCTGCCAGTTGTCAGTCACCAGTGGAGTGGCGGTGAACTCGGCAATCGGCGCAGCATTACCGCGAAAAGCGCTGGCCGAGAACAGATTCATGTAGCCGATCGTATCCTCCGAAACGGCAGCAAGCCGCTGCGGCCACGTCGTCCCGGCGAACGGCCCTGCCGGATCGGCGGCTGCCAGCGCAACGCCGAGGTATTCGGCATGGTCAGTCACCGCAAGAAAGTCGAGCGGGAGCTGACGTTGCACGGTGCGGCCGAGGTATTGCACGGCTTCACCAAGCGCATACCGGTAGGCATCGTCCATTGACGTTGCCGTGCCGGATGCTGCTGCATCGAACGACAGGCCGGTGTGCAGATGCAGATCACCGAAGAACGCCGTGCGTTCGTGGGGCGCATCGGTGTCAGCCTGCTGCGCCAGCACCCCGGTTGTTACCAGCAAAAGCGCGCACAGGCTCTGCGAAAGGTGGCGCAGGCGGAAGTGGTTGCGGTTTGTGGCGCACATAATCGACACGCGTTACTGCCGCACGGCGCAAGTGAGAAAGTCGATAGTTGTAGTTGGCGGCGCTGCCAGTGTCAGCGCATGCAGCAGCAGTTGTGTCTCCGAGCTGACCAGCAAGCTGTAGCGCACATTCTGTTCGGTCCACAGGAAGGGTCCCGCTTCACTGGCGGCTTGCATGGGTACCGTGCGGTCACGGTAGCGCAGTATGTAATCGCCGGAGCCGTCATCGGCGAGTGCCTGCGGTTCGAGGCGGAATTCGATGGAATCGCTGTTCACTGCACACTTGCCGGCGGCGTCGCAGCGCTGCGTGACCTTGCAGTCGAATATCCGCACAGCACCTTCCGCGTGCAGCAGTGGTGGCAGCAGGCAACCCGTGGCGGCAACAATGATGGACGCAAGAATGCGGGTGACGGCAAGGCTGGCTGTTTTCATCATGATGGCTGGCAAATGCGGCTGACGGATACGTTGCAAGAGCTGCTCACTGGCAGGGCTGCGGGGCTTTGTTGTCTGCAGCAGGCGCGTCAACGCTTTCGATGAGGCCGTCTGCCAGCAACTGGACGGCAGCGACCTGCTGCAGGGCCAGCACCTGCTGTGTGGTGAATCCGAGTTCGAAGCCGGCGCACTCACTGGCACCGAGCGAACGCGGATCGCGTTGCGTCACCGCGCCGAACACGACCAGTGCTTCCAGGTAGGAACCATGGGCACTGGCGTGATAGTGGTCATGCGTCCACAGGTTCAACTGATTGAAGGCTATGCCGTCGTACGGATTGGCATCGGCGATGCCCTGCTGCATCGCGCGCGTCCACGCCTCGCCCACCGGGATCACGGCAGCAACGTTGGGGGTGTTGGCTGCGGCCCGGTCGTAGGCCTTGCGCACATCGGTGGCCATGGTCTCGATCGGCTTGCCGGCCCAGGTGCCTTCGGCCGGATAGGTCTGGTCGGCCCGCGACCAGGTAGCCAGGAGGAAGAAGCGCGCCGCTGCGTTGCTGTCCAGCAGCAACTCTGCCATCTCGCGTGATTTGCGCACCAGCTTGGCAGGGTCGCCGGGCTTTTCGAAATCCAGCGTGCTCTGGCCATGCATGACAACCAGATCCCACGGTCGCGCAATGCGGTCACGGCGATTTTCGAGATGGAACTCCAGACCACTGCCGGGCTGCGTTTCCAGAGAGACGTCGTACCGGAGACCCGCCTGGGTCGCAAAGGCCTTGAACAGCGCCGGCATACCACCCTGTGCCGTGCCATTGAGGTCGGTGACGGAGTCAGGATGGAAGTAGCGCACCGCTGAGCCCTGCGCAAACGTAAAGCTGTTGCCGATGAAGAGGATGCGCGCAGGCGCCATGTCCTGTGCCTGCGCCAGGGTGCAGGCAAGTGTCGTGCAACAGAGGCTGATCAGGGCAAGCAGACGCATGCAATGGACTCGTTATGCCGAAAGGCAGCAGGGACCGGGACTCGGGACGAATGTACTCCGCGTATGCGACCGGTGCCAGTACATCCGCCGGCGCTGCTGCCGCGTACAGAGGCAGCCCGTACGGGCACGGCATGCGGTGCCCCTACAATGCCGAATCGTGTGTACCATGTCTGCGTAATAATGCAGCCGCAGCCCGCCATGGCTGACGTCACAATCAGGAGAACCACCATGTCCAGCACCAGCCAGATCAACCCAGCGGTTCACGACAGCATCCAGCGTGTGTTTGCATTGCAGAAGGCGCACCAGTGGGCAGCCAAGGCGTCCAGCGCGGAAGAACGGCGTCAGAAGCTTCGTCGGCTGAAGCAGGCGGTGGAGTCCCATGCCGACGCCATCATTGCAGCCGTGCAACAGGACACCCGCAAGCCCGAAGGCGAGATTCGCGTTACTGAAGTACTGAACGTGGTCTCCAACATCCAGCGCAACATCGACAACCTTGAGAACTGGATGCAGCCAGTCGACGTCACGCCGTCGATGAACCCGGCCGACAAGGCCCGCATTGCCTACGAAGCCAAGGGTGTATGTCTCATCCTGGGACCGTGGAATTTTCCGCTCGGTCTCGTGCTGGGTCCGCTGGCGGCGGCCATTGCTGCCGGCAACTGCTGCATGGTCAAGCTCACTGATCTCTGTCCTGCCACTGCCAGTGTGGCCGCCCGCATTCTGCGCGAGGCATTTGCCGAAGAAGACGTCGCGCTGTTCGAAGGCGGTGTCGAGGTGGCCACTGCGCTGCTGGAACTGCCGTTCAACCACATCTTCTTTACCGGCAGCACTCGCGTCGGTCGCATTGTGATGGCGGCAGCGGCCAAGCACCTCGCCAGTGTCACGCTCGAACTCGGCGGCAAGTCGCCGGTCATCGTCGACGATGGCGCAGACGCCCGCAAAGTGGCAGCCGATCTCGCTGCTGCCAAACAGTTCAATGGCGGCCAGGCCTGCATCTGCCCGGACTATGTCTTCGTCAAGGCCAGCGCACAGCAAACCTTGATCGACGAGTTCAAGGCACGAGTGCAGCAGAATCTGTACGACGCCGACGGCAAACTGCAGAAGCACAAAATCGCGCAGATCATCAACGACCAGAATTTTGCCCGCATCCGTCACCTGTTCGACGACGCCCTCGCCAAGGGGGCGACGGTTGCAGTTGGCGGCGTGCTGGAAGCAGCAGACCGCACGATCCATCCGACGCTGCTGACCAATGTCAGTGCCGACATGGCCATCATGCAGGAAGAAATCTTCGGACCTGTGGTTCCGGTGCTGACCTATGACGATATCGACGAAGTGATTCGTCATATCGAGGATCGCCCGAAGCCATTGGCGCTCTACATCTACAGCAACGACGAAGCCACGGTTGACAAGGTGCTGCGGCGCACATCGTCGGGCGGTGTTACCGTCAATGGCTTCTTCTCGCACTACCTCGAAAACCACCTGCCCTTCGGTGGAGTCAACGAGAGTGGCAATGGCAGCTACCATGGGGTATTCGGCTTCCGTGCGTTCTCGCATGAGCGTGCGATCTATCTGCAGGCACCACGTCCGGCTCACTGAGTCCGGCAGGAAAGCAGTTGCACAATGCAGGAGTTGCTGACACCTTAACTGCAGTCTTCTTCAACCCCAAAAAGGATAATAACAATGTTGAGACAGACACTGTCGGCGTTGGCGCTCCTGCTGACGACTACCGCCACCCTCGCCCAAGCCCCCGCTGGAGGCAACAACGCAGCCAATCGCGTATTGCCTGCAGACGTGCACCCGGTCTCACTGACACGACTGCCGCCACTGACGCGTGACGATCTCGATGACGCCGGCAAGGCGGTTTACGACGGCATCGTGCGCGGCGGTCCGGCACCGACGACGGGACCGGTGGCGCTGTCGCTTTACAGTCCGCCCATTGCCAAGGTGTTTGACGAACTCAACAGCTTCCTGCGCTACAACGGCGTGCTGAGTCCGCGTCATACCGAAGTGGCGATCATCGTCGCCGCCTGGGAGATCGAGCAGCAGTATGAATACTCGGCTCACGAGGGCGCCGCGCTGCAGTACGGTGCGCCGCAGGCAGTAATCGATACCATCAAGTTCAATCGCGAGCCGGAGGGGCTGAGTCCCGAGGAAACGCTGATCATCAAGCTGGGCCGCGCCATCATGCGCGATCACAAGGTGGATTCGGCACTCTATGCCG
>JACCDO012321200.1_pt1 | contig 10357 bp, 8 predicted proteins | sample 7446101 | NCBI WGS metagenome assembly JACCDO01 (sample SAMN15323440, study PRJNA562643) | freshwater metagenome | isolation source: river surface water | place: USA:Blue River Watershed | collected 2017-08-16
GATTTCAGAGGGGCCAACATGAGAAGCATCAAACCCACCCATGTTCTGGGCAAACTGAGTAATGGTTTCTACAGGGCGCGAGTTCTTGCCTGCTATTGCAGACCCAAACCAATCTACCAGTAAGTCTTCTGCGCGAAGAATGACGTCATTGGGAATGTCGCCAATTTGGAGATTGGCAGCAAAGCGAGCAAGTTCTTTTGAATAGTCTTGGGTATTCATCACGAATTTGCTTATGCGAGGACGGCGGTTGCTTGCATGGTGAGCCAGCCTTCATGGTCTTGCGCCCATATTGCAATAGTTTTGCCAGAAGGATCTTTATCTAGATCCGGCTTGGCGCTCACTTTAAATAAATTGATATCAAAAGTGGGGCGAATGGCTCGGAATTCAAAACTCTTTAGCCTGCAATCAGGAATGCTTTGTCTCACAAGATCAACCAAAAGCGTGGCGATTAATGGGCCATGGACGATAAGACCTGGATAGCCTTCTACCTCAGTGACATATTTGCGATCGTAGTGAATACGATGTCCGTTAAATGTTAACGCGGAATAGCGAAATAAAAGCACATCATCGGGCGTAATCGTTTTGGACCACTTTGCATCTTGTGGTGCTGGAGTAGGTGGAGCAGGCTTGTCATCTGGTCCTGGCGCATCGCGATACACAATATCGTGCTCTTCAATGATGGCCGGGCCGTGCTCATTAGAGATTTGATGCTTCACTAAAACAAATATTAAGTCTCCAGTGCGACCAGCTTTATGAGTTACTGATTCAATCGTGGAGAGGCGTTTAATTTCATCGCCAACCGCAAGTGGTTCCAACCATTGAACCCGGCTACCAGCCCACATACGACGAGGCAATGGAACGGGCGGCAAGAAGCCTCCGCGTTTAGGGTGACCATCGGGCCCAATTTCAGACTGTCTTGCATGTGGAAGAAAATAGAGCCAATGCCATAGCTCAGGAAGAAAAGTGCCTTTGCCTGGGTCTGGATCTAGGCGATCTAATGTGGCCGATAGGGCGCGTACTGGGGCCGCAGTAACTGTGTCGGTGAGTGACTCAGTTTTGCCAAGCCATTCTTGGAGATGGGTAATAGTTTGAGGTTCGATTCGCATAACTTCCATTATGCCAATCTTGTCAAAAGCTTAGCCGATCAAATGCGCGGCAAAATAAAGCGCTAGTCCTGCCAAGGCGCAGCTTCCTATGACGGTAATCACCCCTTTTTGAAATTTTATTAAGGCAACGCTAGCCAAGCCACAAATGGCGATGGAGATCCAGGAAATAGATCCTCCAATTCCGAGAGGGAAAAACACGTGGTAGGCGAAAAATAATCCAAGATTGGCAATGACGCCAACCACTGCTGCGCTAATAGCTGTGAGCGGCGCAGTAAAGCCAAGTTTGCCATGCGTAGACTCGACTAATGGGCCTCCTACAAGAATAAAAAAGAAGGAGGGTAAAAATGTAAACCAGGTTGCTACTACCGCACCTAGGGCGCCAAACCAAAATGGATTGCTATTGCCAATCAGATGTTGAATATGTCCTGCTAGGTAACCTACAAAAGCCACCACCATGATGAGAGGACCTGGGGTAGTTTCACCAAGTGCAAGACCATCAATCATTTGATTGGCGCTAAGCCAGTGAAATTGATCAACTGCTCCCTGATAAACATAGGGCAGCACGGCATAAGCTCCGCCAAAAGTCAGAAATGCTGCTTTGGTAAAGAACCAGGCGATGTTGGGGTAAAGAGTTTTCCAGCCAAATAAGCCAATTAGTGCAGCTATGGGTATTAACCAACAAGCAAAAGCGATAGCACCATGCAAAAGTGATCTTTTATAAAGGAATTGAGCATGCGCGGGTGCGGGAGTGTGATCATCGATGATGGCAGGCGGGTGATTTTTTACTTGCTCACTGTCATGGCTAGTGTGTTGAAAATAATCGGGATAACGTTTTCCACCCCAATAACCAATCACCGCAGCAATCAAGACAATGATAGGAAACGATAAGTTCAGAATAAAGATGGCCAAGAAGGAGCACAAAGCAATCAACTTCAGCGCTAAGTTATGGATGGTTCTTTTGCCAATACGTATTGCTGCATGTAAAACGATCGCGGTTACTGCTGGTTTAATGCCAAAGAAGATGGCCGCAATCCAAGGTACATGTCCGTAGGTGAGATAAACCCAAGAGAGTCCAATGAGGATAAAAAGTGAGGGCAACACAAAGAGTGCACCAGCAAGAATGCCACCCCAAGTACGATGCATCAGCCAGCCAATATACGTCACCAGTTGTTGAGCTTCTGGCCCGGGTAAGAGCATGCAGTAATTGAGGGCATGTAAAAAGCGCCGCTCAGAAATCCAGCGACGCTTCTCAACTAACTCTTGATGTAGAACGGCGATTTGTCCCGCAGGTCCGCCAAAACTAATAAAGCCGAGCTTAGCCCAAAATTTTAGAGCTTCACCTAGCGGAACTGAACCACTCAAGCGTCTTCCATTCCACCAATCACTTGGCTAAAGCCGTTATCTACATAGATGATTTCTGCGGTAATGCCATTAGCTAAATCTGACAATAAGAAAGCGGCAGTATTGCCAACATCATCAATGGTGACATTACGACGAAGTGGCGCAGTTTGTTCAACCGCTTCTAAGATTTTGCCAAAGCCTTTGATGCCTGATGCTGCCAGAGTCTTGATCGGGCCTGCGGAAATGCCATTTGCGCGAATCCCTTTTGGCCCAACAGAGCCAGCAAGATAACGCACAGAAGCCTCAAGTGATGCTTTAGCTAAACCCATAGTGTTGTAGTTTGGAACATTCTTCATAGACCCAAGGTAAGTTAAGGTCAATAAAGAGGATTTATCGCGCAACATTGGTAACGCTTCTTTTGCCATTGCAGGAAAACTATAGGCAGAAATATCATGCGCAATCTTGAAGCCCTCTCGTGAGAGGCCTTCTAAAAAATCGCCGGCAATCGCTTCACGAGGAGCAAAGCCAATGGCATGTACAAAACCATCAAACTGCGGCCATGATTTAGCTAGATCCTTAAAGAGGGCAGAAATCTGCTCGTCACTACCCACATCACAGTCAAAGATCAGTTCAGAATTAAATTCCTTTGCAAAATCCACAATACGGTCCTTAAAGCGCTCCCCAACATAGGTAAATGCAAGTTCTGCACCCTCGCGATGGCAAGCCTTAGCAATGCCATAGGCGATAGAGCGATTGGAGAGGAGGCCGGTAATAAGGATTTTTTTGCCGGAGAGAAAGCCCATGATGTGTCCTTTGCTTCAAATATGATTTGCTATCTACAATTGTTGCATATATGCCAGTACAAACCCCTTTTCTTCGAATTACCCCCGTATTGCTAGCGCTTGCTCTCGTGGCTATGGGATTAGGTTCTGCGGATGCAGCTCAAGGAATCGCTCAATACGGTAAACCTAAGTACGCAGACGGCTTTCCCCATTTTGACTATGTCAATCCCAATGCCCCTAAGGGGGGTACTTTGGTCTTGCCTAACCCTGGGCAAAGAACGAGCTTTGATAAGTTCAATCCATTTACTTTGCGTGGAATTACTGCACCCGGTATTGAACTCATGTTTGAGTCATTGGCAGAAGGTAGTGCAGATGAGACCTCGAGTGTTTATGGATTGCTTGCTGACAATATCGAAGTAGCAAAAGATCGTAAATCCGTCACCTTTCATATTCGACCAGAGGCTAAATTTTCTGATGGCAGTCCTGTATTGGCTGCGGATGTGAAAAATAGTTTTGATGTATTGATGAGTGGTAAAGCGCATCCTCGCTATAAAACGACTTTCGCAGAAATTACTTCCGCAGTGGTAGTGTCAGATCGGGTGGTGCGTTTTGAATTCAAAAGCGATAATTCTGAATTGCCAATATTGGCGGGAACATTGCCGATTTTTTCGCGCAATTGGGGAAAGAAGCCCGATGGCACTGTGATTCCTTTCGATAAGCTAGCCTTTGAGGCGCCAATTGGTAGCGGCCCCTACCTGATTGAATCCTTTAAGGCAGGAAAGTCCATCGTCTATAAAAAGAATCCGCAATACTGGGCCGACCAACTCAGCAAACCATTAAATATCCGTGTGGGTTTTTACAATTTTGATCGCGTACTTTATAAGTTGTACAGTGATGATGCTGTTCGTCTCGAGGCATTTAAGGCTGGCGAGTTTGATGCCTTAGTGGAATACCGTGCCAAGATTTGGGCCAAAGGTTATGTCGGACCAAAATTTGATAATGGCACGTTATTAAAGAAAGCGTTTCTTAATCACAATGGCGCTGGCATGCAAGGCTTTGCGATGAATATTCGCAAACCCATTTTTCAAGATCCGCGTGTAAGACAAGCCTTAGGTTTGGCTTTAGATTTTGAATGGCTTAATCGTCAAATCTTCTTTGATCAGTATGGTCGTATTAATAGTTATTTCACCAACAGTGATCTGAGTGCTAATTTCGATGGGCCGAGTAAGCCAACAGAAGCAGAGCTCAAATTACTCAAGCCTTTAAAAGCAAAATATCCGCAATGGGTGCCAGATGCAGTATTTGGTCCAATGCCGCCAGCGCCATCCACAAAGCCGCCTGGCAGTCTGCGACAGAATTTGCGTCAAGCGCGAGAGTTGCTGATGCATGCCGGTTGGCAATATCGTGACGGCGCTTTGCGCAATCAAAAAGGCGAGCCGTTTAGGATCGAGATGGTAGAAAACGGTGGATTTTTTCTCAGGGTGCTATCTGCTTACGGTCGAAATCTAGAGAAATTGGGCATTGAGTTAGATATTCGTACTAGCGATTTTGCTCTCTATCAAAAGCGTATGAACGACTATGACTTTGATATGACCACAGTGAGATTCCAGGATTCACAAAATCCAGGGAGCGAGTTATGGGATCGCTTTGGTAGCCACGCTGCGAAAGAAAAAGGTTCTGATAATGTAATTGGCATTCAATCTCCAGTGGTCGATGCCTTAGTAGAAGAAATTACCCGTGCGCAAAACCGGGATCAGCTGCGAACTGCAGCTAGAGCGCTTGATCGAGTGTTATGGAATAGCTACTACGTCGTACCACAGTGGTACAACCCAACGCATCGCGTTGCCTTCCGAAAAGAGATGCGCTACCCAGAGCCTCCCCTGTATTACCAAGCAGAATCTTGGATTATGCAAAACTGGTGGAAAGAAGGATCTAAATAATGTCTGCACAAATGCGCGCTTATATATTGAAGCGTCTTTTGCTCATGATTCCAACATTGTTGGGTGTTTTAACGTTGACCTTTGCGGTAGTGCAGTTTGTACCAGGCGGTCCAGTTGAGCAAATGGTGTTAGAGCTTAAGGGCAAAGGGGATGCCGCCGTGGGCGGCACTGAATCATCGGGGGCTGGCGCAACCTATCGTGGACGTCAAGGAATTGATGCGCAACGTTTAGAGGAAGTAAAGGCCTTGTATGGCTTTGATAAGCCACCATTAGAGCGTTATTTTATGATGCTCGGGCGCTTTGCTAGATTTGATTTAGGAGAAAGTTATTACCAGCATGAAAGTGTTTGGCGTCTGGTGATTTCTAAATTACCTGTCTCAATTAGCATTGGTTTGTGGACCTTCTTTATTACTTATCTAGTATCAATACCGCTCGGAATTGCAAAAGCAGTGCGTGATGGGTCACGGTTTGATGCGGTTACTAGCACCATGATCTTGGTTGGTTATGCCATTCCAGGATTTGTACTGGGAGTACTTTTGTTGGTGATTTTTGGCGGAGGAAGTTTTTTACAAATCTTTCCGTTGCGGGGATTAACTTCAGATGACTGGAGCGAACTGAGCCTGATGGGTAAAGTGATGGACTATTTATGGCACTTAGTACTGCCGATCACGGCTTCAGTATTGGGTAGCTTTGCAGTGGTGACCATGCTGACTAAGAATTCTTTTTTAGAAGAAATTCGTAAGCAGTATGTTCTAACCGCTAGGGCCAAAGGATTAACTGAAAAGCAGGTTCTCTGGAAGCATGTTTTTCGTAATGCCATGTTGCCGCTGGTAACTGTCTTTCCTGCGGCTTTCATTGGGGCATTTTTTACGGGATCACTCTTAATCGAGACTTTGTTTTCGCTGGATGGCCTGGGTTTGCTCTCCTATGAATCCGTCATGCGTCGCGATTACCCGGTTGTTTTTGGGACTTTGTATCTCTTTACGCTCATTGGTTTGTTTACTAAATTGATATCGGATCTTTGTTATGTTTATGTCGATCCACGTATTCAGTTTGGATCGGGAGGCGGTGCATGAGTCGTTGGCAACGCTTTCGGAATAATCGCAGAGGGTATGCAAGCCTATGGATTTTTTTAGGGCTGTTTGGTCTATCGCTTTGCGCAGAGATTATTGCCAATGACAAACCGTTAATTGTTCGGTATGACGGACAATTTTATTTTCCTATCGTGAAGAATCAACCAGAAACGGTTTTTGGAGGTGACTTCACAACGCCAACCGATTTTCTGGATCCCGATATTCGTCGCAATATTTCTACCCAGGGCAATTGGGCAATTTATCCACCTATTACCTATAGCTACGAAACCTTAAATTATTTTTCTCAAGTTCCTAATCCGGCGCCGCCCTCATGGCAGAACTGGCTGGGCACCGATGATCGAGGGCGCGATGTGCTATCTCGGCTCATTTATGGATTTCGTTTATCCATTCTCTTTGGTTTAGCGCTAACAGTGGTGGGGGTGTCGGTTGGCGTGATTACTGGCGCTCTGATGGGTTTCTTTGGCGGGAAGTTTGATTTAATCTCGCAGCGTCTGATTGAGATATGGTCAGCTATGCCCGAGTTGTATTTGTTAATCATCTTCGCATCGATCTTCAAGCCCAGCGTGTTATTGCTCATTATTTTGTTAGCAGCATTTGGTTGGATGGGTCTCTCTGATTATGTGCGCGCCGAATTCTTTCGTAATCGCGCCCTAGAGTATGTGCGTGCTGCAAAGGCATTGGGACTTACTAATCTACAAATTATGTGGCGACATATACTGCCCAATAGTTTGACGCCAGTGATTACGTTTCTACCATGTCGTATGAGTGCCGCTATTTTGTCTTTAACTAGCCTCGATTTTTTAGGTTTAGGCGTTCCTCCTGGCACGCCTAGCCTTGGTGAATTGCTATCTCAAGGCAAAGGGAACTTGGATGCATGGTGGATATCGCTATCTACTTTTGTTGTTTTAGTAACCACCTTGCTGTTGCTGACCTTTATGGGTGAGGCGCTGCGGGATGCCTATGATTCTCGTAAAGCGGGTTTGATGAGTAGGGGGCGCGCATGAGCCTTCTGCGATATGAAGATTTGTCCATTTCATTTGGAGTGGGGCGCCGCGAAAAATTTGCTGTCAACCAATTAAATTTAGAAATTGGCAGAGGCGAACGTGTTGCCCTTGTAGGTGAATCAGGCTCTGGAAAAACCTTGACTGCGCTTGCACCGCTCCGTTTGGAGCCAGAAGGCGCAAAAGTTTCCGGAAAAATTCTGTGGAACCCAGATGGTCATCAAGATCCAGTCGATTTATTGTCTTTGTCGATTGAAGACATTCGTCGCATCCGGGGTCGAGAAATTGCCATGGTGTTTCAAGAGCCCATGACTGCTCTTAATCCGCTCTTTACCATTGGCAATCAAATTATCGAAGCGGTGCAGATCGATCAGCCGCTACTTTCTAAAGCTGAATGCATCAATGCGGCAGTCAATTTATTAAGAAAAACAGGTATCCCGGAGCCAGAGAGACGTTTCTATTCTTATCCGCATCAATTGTCTGGCGGACAGCGTCAAAGAGCCATGATAGCAATGGCATTGGCATGTAAGCCGCGCTTATTAATTGCAGATGAGCCTACTACCGCTTTAGATGTCAGTCTTCGTTTGCAAATCTTGGATTTACTAAAGGAGTTACAAGAAGAATCTTCAGAGCAAGGCATGGGAATCTTGCTCATAACTCATGATCTCAATCTAGTAAAACATTTTGCTCAACGTGTGGCGGTATTAAATCAGGGTAATCTGATGGAAGTAGGGTCTACAAAACAGGTATTTGAGCATCCCACCGATCCCTACACTCGCGCGTTAGTCAATAGCGAACCCGTGCGTGATCTTGCGCCAGTATTGCCCTTAGCTCCGGTGTTGTTAAAGGCGGAAGCCTTGTCAGTTGCCTACCCAAGTGCGGAGTCATCATCTTGGTTCACAAAAGCGCCGCCTCACAAAGTTTTAAAGAAAGTCAGCTTTCAACTAAAGCAGGGGCAAACGATTGGTGTCATTGGCGAATCTGGATCAGGAAAAACGACTTTAGGTATGGCTGTCCTAGGCTTACTCGGAGATAGTTCTGCGCAAGTGACGGGCGAAGTGGATGTGCTTGGAAAAAATTGGCAGACGCTTACCTCTGCAGAGCGTCGCGCTATGCGCGCTAGCTTACAGGTGATTTTTCAGGATCTATTTGGATCTCTTTCACCGCGGATGAATGTATTGCAGATTGTGGCAGAGGGTTTAGATGTTCACTATCCCCATTTGACAGCGGCTGAACGTGAAACTCGCGTCATCGATATTCTTAAGGAAGTGGGGCTGGATCGTTCTGCGCTAACTCGCTATCCACATGAATTTTCTGGTGGGCAGCGGCAACGCATTGCGATTGCGCGTGCACTCATTTTGCGACCACAAATATTGGTATTAGATGAGCCCACTTCAGCGCTTGATGTCTCCATTCAAAAACAAGTGCTGGCATTACTCTCTGAATTGCAAAAGAAGTACAACTTGGCCTATCTTATGATTAGTCATGACTTAGCAGTGATCCGGGCAATGTCACATGAGGTGATGGTGCTAAAAGAGGGGAAGGTAGTAGAGTTTGGTGAAACCGAGAGCCTGATTAAGCACCCTGGGCAGGTCTACACCAAAGAATTGTTTGCAGCAGCTGAGCTTACATAGCCTCCAAATAGCCTATATTTGGCGCTATTTTGGTGCAATTGCACCCCATTAAGCTCATATAGCGTGCAAAAATACTATCAAAAACAAGGGCTTGCGAATAAAGTGGTGCCTTGGTAAATCATTCTTTCTTTGTTAAACTGAAAAGATGTCGCTTAACAAATCACTGCTTTCGCCAATTCTAGGGCTTGCCTTAGGCTTATTGACATCAGTTTCTGCGTTCGCTGTTGAGACCAATGCAGCTGACGCGGCTCCTGTTGCTGCAGAAGCAGCTGTACCAAAAGAAAGTATGTTCCAAGCGGGAAGGGCGTACATTGTTCGTGTATCTGATCGCTTCGCTGATACGGTCACAGGAAAGTCTGAAGAGCTGATCAATCGCGCTATGGAAGTGATTGGAGTTCGTTATCGTTGGGATTCTGAGCTACCTCAGTCCGGTTTAGATGGCAGTAGTTTTGTTGGTTATGTGTTCAAAGATAAATTGGGTTTCTTGTTACCCCGTAAGTCAACCCAGATGAGTCGGGTTGGAAAGCCAATCAGTCGCGAGGAATTGCAGCCGGGCGATCTCGTATTTTTTAATACGATGCGTTTAACTTTTTCTCACGTGGGTATTTATGTTGGTGACAATAAATTTATTCACTCACCTTCTAAGGGCACTAGTGTGCGAGTAGATGATCTTGGAAGTTTGTATTGGGATAAGCGTTTTGATGGTGCTCGTCGTTTAGACGGCAGTGATAACTTGGATGATGCTGAGCGTCAAGAGTTATTAAATGAGGTGAAAAACCTCAAACGTAAGTCTCGTAGCCTCTAAATTCATGGGTCTGCAGACCCATGTCAGCTATCCCTTTATTTTTTCTTTAATCAAACCCATTTGTTCTTGAGTGGCGATTTCGCCCGCAAGAATGGCAGCATTTCTAGATTTGAAGTCACCACTACTCATTTGTTTGAGTTGTGGAGTGATCACAATATCAGCACTTTTGAGTTCGTACTGATTGATGCTTTGTTGCATGATGGAAATCGTTTGTTGCAAAACTCCCAGAGTGCCACTGGCATCTTGATGAACGGGTTCTGAAGAAATGTTGACTGCAATCACCAGCGTTGCACCCATCTGTCTTGCGTAGCTTACCGGGACTGGTGCAACTAAACCGCCATCCACATATTCTTTTCCAGAAATGACGGTTGGCTGAAAGACGCCAGGGACACTGCAGGAGGCTCTCACTGCCTGACCCGTGTTACCAGTACGGAACAAAATGCCTTTGCCTGTTTGCAGTTCTGTTGCAACGATGCCCAGCGGCATACGCATCTGCTCAATCGTTTTGTTTTGTACTTCACGGTTGATCATGTTTTGAAGGGCATCACCTTTGATGAGTCCTCCAAAACGTCCCGCAAAAGGCAATCCCCAATCGGCAATCGTTGCTTCATCCAGATTTAGGGCTAGGCGGTTCAGTTCATTGCCGGTTGCGCC
>JACCDO010215751.1_pt1 | contig 10356 bp, 11 predicted proteins | sample 7446101 | NCBI WGS metagenome assembly JACCDO01 (sample SAMN15323440, study PRJNA562643) | freshwater metagenome | isolation source: river surface water | place: USA:Blue River Watershed | collected 2017-08-16
CAATTCACAATGAAGAATAGTGTAATTTGGGGCTGGATGAAAGGTGGATTAAGTTTGGAAAGTAATGAAACTGCACAATTCGTAAAAGATGGAGTTTCAGTATTTGAAAACAATTCAGTAGGAACATTTAATCCTACCCTAAACTTTATCAGTAAAGCAACCACAATTTTAACAAATGAACAACTTAAAACTTTAGCTTTAGGTAAAGGTAATAAAGAGATAGATGTTGTAATACCTGAATTAGATAAACCAATATGGGTAAATGGATGGACTAGATTTCCATCAAAAGGAAATTAAAACAAAAGGGAGAGTTATTCTCCCTTTTTTTATATTTATAGGTAACTAAATAATATACCTATGAAAAATCTATTATTTTTATTGGCATTTTTGCCAACACTAGCTTTTTCACAAGTTAGTAATTGGAGAAGTAATCCACCCACACCACAAAGGTCTACACCATCAATATCACCATCTATTTCACAAAGAAACGATGTAAGCCGATGGAGAGATGTATCACCAAGAGAGTTTAATAGACCGGTAAGAACAAGACCTGGTTCAAATATAATTGTTAGAGACCCATGGGGTTGGAACAATTGGGGTTGGGGATGGAATCGATGGGATATGTGGGGTGCACCGGCATTTGGTTGGAACTTTTGGAATCCTGGCTTTTACTTAAATGATTGGGGATATAGACAACCTGCAAGAGTTTATGTTTATAATGATGGAAGGAGAGACACTATAAAGGGGAAGAAACCAATTATCAGTTTTGGTATTCAAAAAACAGGCGGCAATCAAATTGGTGGATTCTTTACTATGGGAACTAAAGCATATTTTATAGCTGAATACAATTCAACATTTGAAAGAGATAATTCAACATTCTTTCCTTATGGTAATATAACACAAGTCGATTTTCCAATGGTAAGTGATCTGGTAGAGCAAAAAAGTTTCTATGTTGGTGTTGGTAAAAGAATCAAAAGAACAGGTATTCATCTTATGGTTGGTAGTGTGACTGAAGATGTGAAGTGGAGAGGTAAGGATGATATTGGATATATTACTTTCCCAAAATATAGAGATAGATTTACAACTGTTAAAGTTGGAGCGTTACATGATTTCAAAAATTTAACGATAAAGTACGATTATGACCCAATAGTCAAAAATAGCACTTTTGGTTTGGGTATTAATTTCTAAAATGAAAAAATGGGTAATCGGTTTATTGTTAATTGTTATATCTTCATTCGCTACGGAAGCGATAGGGCAAACCTATACCCAAACTTATAAGGATAAATGTACTGGTGAGATAAAGGTTGCAACCACCACAATGACAAATGGGTTTGCAACCGTATCTTTTTATAATCAGGTTAGAGTATTTTCTCCGCAAGAAGTAATGGCAGGTGCGGTTCAACTTTGGATAACTGCAACATATACGGCATACTCAACTATGGGATGTCCAACCAATCAGGTTGTTCAACAAACGGTAACAAACGCAGTAGCACAAGCAACATCACAAGCAGCATCAGCAGCAGCTTCCGCAGCAAGTTCAGCCGCTTCATCCGCAGCAAGTTCTGCGGCAAGTTCATCAGCATCTTCTGCCGCTTCATCTTCCGCATCTGGAGCAGCAGCTTCATCCGCTAGTTCTACACCACCACCGGCACCTTCCTCATCAGGAAGCAGTACTTCTGGAGGTTCTGGAAGCAGTTCTAGTAGTAGTTCATCTTCATCATCTGAAACTAAGACTGAAACCAAAACGGAGACTAAATCCGAATCAAAATCTGAAACAAAATCCGAATCAAAAGAGGAATCTAAATCTGAAAGTAAATCGGAAGAAAAGAAAGAAGAATCAAAATCAGAGGAAAAAAAGGAAGAAAAGAAAGAAGAATCTAAAGAAGAAAAGAAAGAGGAAAAAAAATCTGAAAAGAAAAAAGAAGAAAAAAAGAAATCCGTAGCAAACCCAATGATGTTAGCTAGTGATTTGGCTGGTACGGAAGATATGGAAGGTAGATATGCAGTAATGATGAGTGTAGGTGTTTCTAAATCATCTCTTATGGGTGATAAATCATATTCAGCTACCGCACTTATTTGGAGTACCCTAAATCAATTTGCACTATCAGGTGGTATCACTAAGATGGATTTTGAGGAAGGTAAATTAAATGCGATACATTCATACGGAACTACATTTGCGTACCTTAAAGGAACTCTAATGAACCTTAATGGGTACACCTATATCAAACCACATCCTAAGTACGGAACATTTGGATACAATGTTGGTATCATAACCTTAATGATGCCTAGAATGGGTGCTAGTGGTTATGATGTATCTTTAAGTGCATCAGCTGTTGGGTTTTGGATGAAACCATATCAATATAGTAGAAAGGTTACGCTAACCCCACAAATATTCGTAATGCAATCTCCAATTGCTTGGAATACAATGACTGGAAATAGTTCGGTAAGTAGAACGCCGGGTGCAATTGTAGGTTTGGGATATGATTATAAACTAAGTAAAAGATTTGGATTATCCACATCATATAGAGGCGCAATGACCTTTGAACCTAATTTTAATTTACTTCATAACTTCCAAATTGGTTCAAAAATGATATTTTAAAATAAATCAATATTTATACACATAAAAACACGTCTTATGAAAAAATTTGTTAATTTTAAAAACATTGCCATAGCGGCATTAATAATTTATATCCTTTTACAGTGGTTTAACCCAGGTGGGGTAATGCCAGGTGGAAGAACTATCAGAATTGATGGTAAAAAATATGAAGTATTAAAACATACAATCGATACTATTGAAGTTGAGAAAGTAAAAGTAGTAACCAAAAAAGGTGAAGATATCGTACACGAAGTAATCGATGTTGATACTTTGGTACTTAAAGAAATGGTAAATGTAGATAGTGCGGCAATCCTTAAAGATTATTTAGCTAAGATTGTTTACAAAGATACATTGGTTTTAGATGGTGGATTAGGAACTATTGCATTAACCGATACCATCACAAAGAATAGAATTTTAGGTAGAACTTGGGATGCTAAAGTAAAGGAAAGAATCATCAAAGAAGAAATGATTGTTAAAGAACCTGCAAGAAATCAATTATATTATGGTTTAAATGCTGGATTTAACAAAGAAGATTATGTATCTGCTATCGGTGCTGGTTTAATCTTAAAAACTAAAAAAGATAAAATTTACCAAATTGGTTTAGGTGTAAACAATAGAACCAGCGATGGTACTAATGGTTCATTCTCACCTTATGTTGGTTTTGGTACTTATTGGAAAATAAAAGTTAAAAAATAATGATAAAGCTTACTCAATTAAACGAAGCATCTGAGGTAACATTCAAAGATTTAAAACCTATACATCAAAAGCAAGTTCAAGCTTTCGAAAAGGTAATTGGTGGAAAACACACTCAAATTTTTGATGGAATTCACGGAATGATTGTGGATATTGAGGCGCAAGGTAATTTTGGAAGTGGATATCGTTTTGAAGCAAATGACCTTAAAAAGTTGTTAGCATTAAAAGTTCGTTGGATAGAAGCTGATGGTGATTTAATTTCAATAGCATTTTAATATGATAAGTCTTAAGAAAATATTAAAGGAAGCTAAAGCAGATTATCAAGTATACCATAAAACATACTCAGCAGCAATAGCTACAGCTAAAGCGTATGCGGAGAAAAAAGGATATGAAGTTGATGATGAAGATTCTTTTAATAAAATAGGTATGGGTCCTAGAAAACCATCAGCTGGTAAAACAAATAGATTTTCAATTGAATTAACTAAAAACGGAAAACCACAAAAGAAGTTGTTACATATTCAAGTCTATAATATGGGAACTTTTAAAAGAGATAAAGATGGTTCTCTTGTTAGAAGTATGTATGGTGGGCAAAATGAATACGAACTTAACTGCTATATTAATTAAATGAAACTTTCAGAGTGTATCATTGTATCTAAAGAGGTAAAAGATAAGTTTATCCTAGCTAAAAATAGAGATAGAGCTTATAACCCATCTTTAGAAATTGTACACACTATCATTGATGGTGTAGAAGTTGCATATCTACATGATTTAGTAACCGATTGGAGTGAAGGTTTAAACGAAAACGGAATTGGTGTTGTAAATGCAGCACTATTAGTTGGACACGATGAAGCTGAAGCTAAGCTTGTAAAGAAAGCAGGAAAGCCAGGACCTGATGGGGATAAGATGAGAAACATTATTAAGCAACCTACTCTAATGGATGCGGTACGAGCTACACTATCATATAAGGGTAAGAGTGGGATGTCTTTAAAAGGTCATACATTTGTATCATCTCCAAAACATATGGTTAGTATCGAAACTACATCGAAGCATAAGCCGGATGTTAAACTTCAAAACTCCGAATCGCCGGTTGTTCGTACAAATCACGGACATATGTTCACCGATGCAGGATACACACATGGCGAGAAATATTTAAGTTCAAAATTAAGAAAGATATCAGCTGAGAAGTCGGTTGATAAGGTAGATGATTGGAAGGGAATAGCACAAGCTATGAGAAAAGAATACTTTCCAAATAGACCAGCTCTTAATATGAAAAGAGATACAAAAGAAATGTCTACTTCATCTCAAACTGTAATGAATCTAACCGATAGAGTATTACAAATAACTTACTTTAAAGATAAGGTAGATGAATTCAAAGGTATTAATAGACAATTGCCTGAAGGATATCAACCAAAGATTACAATTGAGGTAATCCCAGTTTAATTTCAACATTTTAATAGAATCATATTTATATACATACAAAATGTAAATATATTAATATGTCAAATGATTTCGAATTATTTCCAGGTAAATCCCTAAATGGGTTATTTCAGGATATATACAACAACCAAGTACATAAAAAAGCACGAATCAGCGATTTAATCAATGATTTAAAAAATATGGTTAGAAGTCCAAGCGATATGGGAAACTTAGGACCATTAATTAATTCACTAATAGATAGTTCAATTAAGAACGATGACCATTTGGTTAAGTTAGCAGCTATTGCAACTAAGATTGTTGCGGCTGATAAAAAGACCGAAGGTCAAGAAGGATTCCTATCACCATTTGAGAAAGAACAATTACTTAGAGATTTGGAAGCTACAAAAGAAGAAGTTGAAAGAGTGGATGATTTGGAGTTTGAGATGGAAGAACTAAAAAAGAAAATGAAATAATATGCCATTAGAAAACGCAAGTATATCAGCCACCCAAGCAGCCCAAAGTCCGGGCGTTGATGGGGCAAAATCGCAAGGTGTAGTTTATAGTATAATACTTGATGAAACACATCCTTATTTAAAAAATAGAGAAGATTCTAAAAACAAAGAATCAATTTTTGTAGGCGCTATTCAATATAGATTGACAGGTCAACCATCCGATGATGATGCTAGTTTACCTATTGCATATCCATTAGATAAAAATTTTAAAACACTTCCTGTAAAAAATGAATCTGTTGAAATTATAAAGGGAGCTGGTGGTACTACATACTATAAAAGAATAGGACCTGAATTATCTCCATTTGTAGATGCAGACCCAAATAATATATCAAAACTATTTAGTCCTGTAAAAGTAACTGAAAACGCATCAAAGGAATATTCAAAAGTACAATCAACGGGAATATCAAGAAGTACTACAGATGAAACGGCTAAGTATAATGGGCATGGTGATTATTTTTTATATGAAAGGGGTATTCATAAATTAAAACTATGGGAAGGTGATACTTTGCTTGAAAGTAGATTCGGCCAATCAATTAGATTTTCTGGATACAACAACGATGAAAAAAAATTATCACCAACAATTATAATAAGAAATGGTGAAAATACGGAATCTAAAAAATTATTAGATAGCGAAGTAACTAAAGAAGATGTAAACAGAGATGGTAGTATAATAGCTATGACATCTGATAAGTTTCAATTGGGATTTGTTCCAGGTAAAGTTGATGATAAAGGTAAAGGTGATTTTGAAACAAAGCCAGAATCATTTGAAAATTATCCTGATAAGTTAGTGGGTGACCAAATACTTTTAAATTCAGGTAGAATAATTTTATCAGCTAAAAGTGGTGAGATGTTATTTTATTCAAAAAAGAATTATGGATTTATTTCAGATGGTGGACTATCAATCGATAACAAAGGTGGTATTGATGTTAGCACAAAAGATAATGTGAATTTTATAACAAACGATAAAGATTTTGCAATTCATAGTGGTAAGGGTTCTATATTTTTAGGAAATACTGAATTAGAGCCATTAGTAAAAGGAAAAAAATTAGTTGAACTATTGGCAGAACTTATAGATGCAATTGTTGCACAAAATTACCTAACACCCTCAGGCCCATCTAAAATAGGTCCTGAAAACTTACCAACATTTAGTAAAATAAAATCCAAGTTAAATAATATTTTAAGTAAATTAAATCAAACATCTTAATATGGAAAATTTATCTGGACAAGCTAGTAATTTACAAAACCAAGCCCAAACAACGGTAACAAACGCAGTTGGGAACGTGCAAGCAACGGCAACAAACGCAGTTGGAAATGCAACATCAGCTGCAACAAACGCAGTTGGAAACGCAACATCAGCTGCAACAAATGCGATAGGTGATTTGCAATCAAAAATACCAAAACCACCTGCAATACCACAATTGCCTAAGTTACCAAACGTACCTCAATTACCTGGTGTTCCAGAATTCAAACAAAAAGAATTACCAGTACCAAAGAAACTTAAAAATAATAAATTCAAAGATAAGTTAGCAGCAGCCGCAGCTAAAGCAAAACAATTGGCAGAAAAAGGACAGGCGGCAGTAGCAGGTGCACAAGCTAAAGCACAAGCAGCTGTGGCAACCGCACAAGCTAAAGTAGAATCAGCTGTAGCAACTGCACAAGAGAAAGCTCAAAAAGCAATATCTGATGCACAAGAAAAAGTAAAAGAAGGAGTTGCAAGTGCACAAGAAAAAGCAACAGCTATGGCTGAAGAAGCTAAACAAAGTGCAAAAGAGGAAATTAAAAAAGCTCAAGAAGGAAAAGGTGGTGTTCCATTAACAGAAGAAGAAAAGGATAAAATTGTGATAAACAAAACAACCGAAGTGGCAGTTAAGGACGCAAAACCAACACAAGATGCTGCAAAAAAAGCAATTGAAAAATCAAATGAAACCATAGGCAAACCTGATTTATCAACAGCTATGAAATTTGTAAAATCACATGAAACTCCTAAAAATGGAAATGTATTTTATATTTATCAACAAAGAGATAGTGTTGGAATTTATTATGCAACTGTACATGATAGAAAAGACCCATTTTCATACAAAATTTATAATGTTGCAAAAAAGACTGTAGAAAGTGCAGTAGATGCTGCTGTTAAATATTGTAATGAAGAAGAAGATGATGCTTAATAAAAAAACTAATTATGTCTTGGCAAACATTTAAAGATAATATATTAAAACTTTCTAATAGTCCCGAAAGTATAAATGATATTGATTTGGTAGCAAAAACATATGCTACTGAATATGATGCTGCTATTAAAAGAGGAAAGGATTCACTTCACCAAATATCTTTACAAAGAGGAAACGTTGAAGCTATGACTGAATTGTTCAAAGCAGCTTTACTGAAAGGACAAACATCAACGGCTCCATATGATTTAGTTGGTGAAATGGGTAAAGGAGTTATTGCATATTGGAGTGGTGCAACTATGAATAATTTTCCTATACCAACCATTCCGGCAACTGGAGCAACTTCAAATGTTTCGGTTGTATCTAATTTAGTAGTAAACCCCGGACAATGGGCACCACCGGTATCATCACCAGCGCAAGCAAGATTTAATGATCCTGAAGAATTATTAGATGAAGCTGCACAAGAAAACAATGTAGAAAATGGACAAGCTGAAGAATTCTTTGCAGATGAACCATTAACTGATAAAGAAGTAACAGAAGCACAAGAAGAAGTAGAATCTTATCCAGAAAACACACCGGAATTAGAATCAGAAGAAGTACCTCTTATAGATGAGCCGGAAGAAATATCATATGATGAAACTTCTTCTGAAATAAATATAGAAGAAGAAACTAGTAAAAAACCAAATCAACCTGAGAAGAAAGGTGAGGTAGAAGCTGATGTTTCTGGTGCAAAAAAGGTAACTAATATAGGAAAGAGTGGAGTACCGCCGGGATTTGAAAAATATGTTGTAGATAGAAGTAAGATATTGAGAAAAGGAGCAAAGAAACACGATGGTAATGGGGGTGGAGTTCCTGCTAGTGCATTGGGAAGGGTTAATGCTGGTAGTTATGGGTCTGGTAACTTACACCCTGAAGCAGCTGTTTTCTTTGGTAAATTTATAGCACAAGCTAAAAAAGATAATGTTCAATTCACTGTATCAAGTTGGTATAGAGATTACGAAGGACAGGTGAAATGTTGGAATGAACTTGAAGCTGGTAAGGCTGCGGTTCCTGGCTGGTCTAATCACGGATTTGGTATAGCTGTTGATATACGTGAATTATATCGTGCGGTTGGTGGTAGTATAAAGGCGGATGTAAATGCAGAGGTTAGAAAAAATAATAAATTGTATAAATACTTTGCAGCAACTGCACCTAAATTTGGATTTTATAATCCAACTTCTTTATCGGATGGTAATAAGCCGGATGAAGTTTGGCATTGGGAATATCACGGATTTAAAACATTTACAAAAGAGTATAGAGAAAAAATGATGAAATCATAATAATATGTCAGTAATACCGCCAACAAAAAATACAGCCCTTATAGTAGATGATTTTATATCATATGCAACAACACACCTATCTACGGTAAGTGGAATTATAAATACAGTATCATTATATCCACCGGTAGGTACTCCGGGTCCTGGTATAATAAATTGGACTTCATATATGGTAGCGCCTGCTAGACCCGGAGGAGCAGCATCCACTGGTACTGATATAGAAGATATAGAACAAATTCCAGAAGAAGAAATAGTAATGAGTGAAGCTCAACAAGCCGCATCGGAAGAAGCTATGTTAGAGGGTGCTGATATAAATGAAGCAACAGCAACCGCATATGAAGAAGTTCCTGATACGGCTGAACCACCAACAGAAGAAGAACAAGCTATATTAGAAGAAAGAATTGACAACGAAGCTGAAGAAGGCGCAGCTGAAGTAGAAAAAGATTTGCCACCACAAGATAATCCAAAGAATCAAGAAAAAGTAGAACCAATACCAAATTATAAATCAAAAATAAAAGTTCCAGATGAATTAGTTAGAGCTATGAGAAAGGTTGGGGTTGGTAAAACTCCATTAGATAGAGCACACTTCTTAGCACAGGTTCATGCGGAGACTGGCGGCTTTAGAGTTAAGACAGAAAGTTTGATGTATAGTGCTAGTAGATTATTACAAATATTTCCAAAGTATTTCAAATCAGAAGCGCAAGCTAATCAATATGCTAAGCAAGAACAAAAAATAGGAAACTATGTATATGGTAACAGATTAGGTAATGGACCGGAATCAAGTGGTGAAGGCTTTAAATTTAGAGGTAGAGGAATGCTACAAGTTACCGGAAAAGTAAATTACGAAAAATTTGGTAAAATGGTTGGTGATAATTGGATTGCAAATCCTGATTTAGTAGCTCAAACAAAAGGTGGAGCTGAATCGGCTTGTTTATTCTGGAAAAGTAATAACATAGCAAAATACGCTACCGATGCTAGTATTAAACAAATAAACCTATGCGGTTGGAGAGTAAATGGTAAAAATCCACCAAATGGAGCTGAGGAAAGAATTAGAGAATTTAACAAATATTGGGGAGAATTGCAAAAAGACCCTACCCTTTGGAGTTAAATCCCAAAAATACTTAATTGAAATATTTATAAACATAACAAACAAAGAATAGAATATATGGACATGGATAAATTATTAAAAGCCATTCAAATTCTTATTAAGGAGGAGCTTAAAGAGCAATTACCTGCTTTAATTAAGGAAGGTGTGAAGGCTGAAATGAAAAAAATGCTATCCGAGGGTAGAATAGCACCAAAACCACAATCAAAGGGGATTTCAATGGCTAAGGCTATTTTAGGAGATGAACCTATTCAAGAATCAGTAGCACCAAAAGCTATTCCACAAAAGCAATTTAGCAAAAATCCAATGATAAACCAAATTCTTAATGAGACAGCAATGGCACCGGCAACTGGTGATGCTGGTTTCAGAACTATGAATTTTGGACAGGGTGATATGAATTCAATTGCAAATAGAACTGCAATAGCTGAAAAAATGGGTTATGGTGATTTAGCAAAAGGACCTTCTCCAACTGGATTGGGTGTAAACACTGGAGTACCTGAATTGGATAAAGCTTTAAATAGAGATTATTCAGAACTTGTAAAAAGATTTAAAAAGA
>JACCDO010813714.1_pt1 | contig 10355 bp, 8 predicted proteins | sample 7446101 | NCBI WGS metagenome assembly JACCDO01 (sample SAMN15323440, study PRJNA562643) | freshwater metagenome | isolation source: river surface water | place: USA:Blue River Watershed | collected 2017-08-16
CCACCTGTTGCGCTTATTCCATTTTGTGATATATTTAAAGAATTATTTGTTCCAGCATTTATTCCTAAACCTTTTTCTGATATATTTAAATAATTTGGTGTAGCATTTAAAACAATGGAATTTTGACCTAATGAGCCTGCATTTTGACCTATAGCAATTGAATTACTTCCTTGACTTAAAGAAGCTGCATTTTGCCCTATCGCAATTGAATTTGAACCTTGTCCTGTAGAACCGGCATTTACACCTATAGCTATCGAAAAGTCTCCTTGATTAAAACATCCAGCATAACTACCAATAGCTACGGCGGAAACTCCTTGTTCGCATTCTCCAGCATTTGAACCTATACTTGTTGAATAAGCATGTTGTTTTTCATTTCCTGCTGCCCAACCAATTGCAATTGTATTATTAGCTTGCCCACTTTGACCACAGAAACTTCCAATAGATACATTTCCATAAACTGATGAGCCGTCTGAGAGTAAACCAGTAGTTGGGTCAAAATTATCAAGACATACAATAGATTTATATGGAATGTTTTCAATGTTAAATAAATTATTATATGGTTCTCCTCCACTAGAGGTTGAAGTACCTATGGCAACCGAAAATCCATCATTTACATTTACGGAAGAACCAATTGCGGTAGATGATAAAGCTTTTTCTTCCATAACAGAATAATTTCCCATTAAAGTGGAACCAAATTTAGTGTATGACTCTATATTATTTCCAAAAACATTAATACTATTAAGAGCTCCAGGTGCTTGATTCATATAATAACCTGTAGGTCCCGTACCAACATTATTGTTAGATTTAAAATTATTTAAGTTAAACTTTTTACCAAAAATTAATTTATAAGGGGATAATTTAATTGATGTCCCAAGAGCTTGTAAAGCTATAGGTGAACCTGTAATAAAAGCTGCTCCTACACACAATACTGCTACAGCTTTTCCAGCATTAAACCAGGAAGGTTCTAAAAAAGTTTGCACTGTATTATAAAACATAGTTGAACCCATAATTCCTGACATTTTCCCCATTAATCCTGATGACTGTTCAACAAGACCTGAAAGTTTCTTTGTATTCAAATTTGCTTCATTTAAAAGACCTGTAAATTTTTCTTCTATAAATATATTAGCATCTTTCATAGTACCCATCATCTCTCTATATTTTAGTTCTGTTTTCATAGTAGTCAAAACTGATTTTGTAGCTTTACCAAGTGTTGCAAATAAAGTACCAACACCAAATGATAAATTACCTATAATATCTAAGGCTCCAAGACCTAATTCTGCCCCTACACCTTTTGCTATAGTAGATATCATTACTGCTATCTCATCGTCTGAAAGAACTTTACCTAACTCACTACTCATAGCTTTAATAAGTCTACGTTGTGTAGTCTCTGTAAATTGTTTAATTTTTTCTTCGTCTATTCCTGCTTTTCTAAGTTCCCCAACTAAATCTGAATTTATAACTTTACCTAAATTTCCAACACTATCTATTATTTCAGCATTTGCTTTTGTAAAATCCGCTATTTGTAAACTTCCATCTAATACACTGTAAAATCCAGCTATAAATGACGCTGTGTTATAACTATATTGACCTGCCGTGTTTAATGTATCCCAACTTGGTATCCAGGCTTGCCAAAAACCACCGGTTGCACCAGTTACTCCGTTTGAATTTATAATAACACCTCCATCTGTAGGAGTTATTGTTGTATTTGTTGTTCCAAAAGAATTCATAGTTAAAGCAGTATCTACAAGATTATCATTATTTGATTTAAAAGTAATTACCTTATCTATAAAAATATTTGACTGTTGATTTGTTAAAAAATAAATTAAAACATATCCATTTCCACCATTTCCACCATTGCCGTAAGCTCCATTATATGTAGCCCCACCACCACCTCCTCCTCCTCCAAAACCATATTCTATTGAAGAAAATCCAGAACCTCCATTACCTGCGTCTCCAGAACTAGAACCTTCTGTTCCAGAATTACCATTTTTTCCAATACCTGCTACACCTAAATACGGTGCTCCACCTCCACCACCTCCTCCATTTCCTCCATTTCCTACTTCACCTTCACTATTATTTGTTCCTCCTCCTCCACCACCTCCACAAAAGTAAATATTTGAAGTTGTTCCATCTCCAGGTGTAAAAGTATATTTAAAAGAAGGAACTCCGTCAACTCCATTTACAAAATTTACATCACCACCACTACCACCACTTATATTACTTTTTGATAAGATTTGCTCTTTTTGTTCGGCATTTTTATAAATAACTGAACCATTTTTCCCACCTTTAACTCCGATAGAACTATATCCTGGAGTAGCAGTAATTGTTATTTTATTATTATCTTCTATTGGACCACTTATAATTGTTGATTGACTATTTGTTCCTACAGTTATATTATATGTTCCTATTTCTAAATTTATAGTTCCATAATACACGCCTCCAGCGCCTCCACCTCCTCCAGCACCATAACTACCACCATTACTACCATTGCCACCACCTCCTACTATTAAATAATACGCTTGTACAGATGATTTTGTAATTGTAACAGAACCATCTTGTGTAAATGAACCATATGTATAACCATCTGTTTGTGTACCTGACGTTGGATTTATATTACTACTTACTGCTACATTAGAACTAAAACTATACCCAGCTGTTGTTTTTACATTAACTGGAAAATAATTAGTATAAATACCACCTGTATCACTATCTAAAGTCCAGTAGTTTGATGTAGTTGTAGACGAAGAAGATATATTATCTACTGTTATAGGTTCGTCTGCTGATAAATCTATAAAATATTTGTCTTTATTTAAAGAAGTACTTGTTGTAACCATAGAAATTCTAAAAAATAAAAAAGGTTCTATTATATTGGTATACTGACTAAACACTAATTGATTATTTTGTGTTGCTATAAAAAATCCATTATTAGATTTAGGTTCCGGATTCCAATAAATATTCCAATTATCATTAGAATTCCAAGAACCTAAATTCTGTTGTTCAACTATACCGTCTTTTATTCCATAAATATTATTATCACTATCTAAAAGCAATCCAAATAATATATTATAATTTCCGGCTATCTCAGATGTAATATTCGCATATCCGATTGCACATGTTCCATTATCCACTTTACATCCAGAAACAAGATATAAACTTCTTGGAAAACGATTACTAAAATTTACAGAACCTCCAAAACCTAATTCTTTATTTTTTAACAAACTATTACTTGGAATAGAACGAACTGTAGTAGGATTAATAATTTCAACATCTCTATTAATTGGAGATATAGTTAATTCTCCTGACTGTGGTAAAAAATTTGAATTAAAAGCTCCTGTTCCTGCTGGTCCTGTTACTCCTTGTGGTCCAGTTTGTCCTTGAATTCCTTGTGGTCCAGTTTGTCCTTGAATTCCTTGTGGTCCAGTTTGTCCTTGAATTCCTTGTGGTCCAGTTAAACCAGTTATTCCATTTAAATTATTATTTTCTAAGAAAATTGAAAGATAATAATTTTCTTCCGCACAATTGTTTTCTATTTGAAAATTCATTTATTTAATTTATTTTTTTTTTTATTTTTTTAAATAAACAATGTCTAATATATCAATGTCAAATATATCAATTATTCCTAATAATTTTAATCTTAAAAAATATGAAGCAAATAACTTGTCATTTGAAAAAATAACTGTAGATATTAATAATAATTTATTATATATAAATGTTTCAATAAATTATATCAATTCTTCTTTAGGAACTGATACAACATATACTGTCGTTCCCGTCTACATATCTGAACCAGAATTTGCTGATTATATAAATGTTAAACAATTAAGGTCGTATATTATTCAATTATTTGGTGTAACCGAAACAACGCCACCTGTTGAGAGTGAATATAAATATATTCCTTTGGCTCCTTAATTTAATTTTTAATTATTTATAATTAAAAATATTAATATTTACAAAGTTATCAATTTCCAATAACTACTAGTTGTTGTATTTGGTGGAACATTTCCAATATTATTATCTTTTATTGAAATATAATATAATCCTATGTATTGAACAATATAATTTGTTGAATAGGTTATAGTATCAAGCCAATTTTGCAATTGCCATTGAGTTGGATTATTATAAGGTGGATTAGTTATTGTAGAATCTTCCAATAAACAAGTATATATACCTTTTCTATTAGGAGTTGATATATCCGAATAAACATAGTTGTAAAAAACTGGAGTATTCAAAGAATATTTTTCTAGACTACTCCATTCCTGTAATTGCCAATAATTATAAAATAAATCAGGTTGCTTATTTCTATTATTATCTTTTAAAGACATATAAGTATAAGAACCTGAATAATTACTAGATATGTAAGAAACAAGCGTATTGATTTGATAATTTATAGTTGTATCATATTGATCAACTGTACAATATAATTGTTCTAATATATTTCTTTGTAAATTACATAAATTAACTACATTAGAAAATAAATTTATATCATATATATTTATATCACTTAAAGATAAATTATAAGTACTTGGTATCCACGTATTACCAGGTATACTATAATCTGTATATTGCAAATTTACATCCAAACTTATATTATTATCTTCTGATAATATAGGATTTTGTAAATTTATATATATATTTTCCATTTCCATATTATTAATTGATACAGCGGACGGATAATCTGTAGGTGGATAAGAACGAGTGTTTACATTAATGGAAGGCATTTTTAATTAATTAAAAATTAAAAATTTTTTTATTTTTAAATTTAAAAACTTTACCTTTAGTCTCCATTTTGATGTAAATTTATATCATGCTATTTTTTCTTAGTTTAAATTTGAACTAAGAAAAATAATTTATAAAAATCTGGAGACTATAAGTTAACTTAAACTTTATTTAAAAATACTTTCAAATTTTCATCCAATTCACATCCATTTTCAACAACCCAATTAAATATATCAATTTTGTCATGTTCCATAGCTTTATATAAAACTCGAGAATCCCATGGACAATAATTTTTTTTTAACCATTTCACCATCCTTAAATCTCCATTTTCTATAGCCCCATAATATGCAATTAAATTCCAAAATGGCAAGCTTAAATCATGCACTGAAAGGTCAAATAAATATTTTAAACATCTCATACTTCCTCCCCTTGTTGCGTAATAAAAAACATTAGAATCAAATTTAGTTGTGCATTTTTTATTTAAATATTTTAAAATATGCAAGTTTCCATTTTCAGCAGCTTTATTCCAACTTGATATATTAAATATAGTTTCATCGCATTTTTTCAAAATCCATTTTACAATTTTCAAATCTCCTAAACCGCATGCTTCTTCCGCAATATCATTATCAATTATTAGTCCTCTATTTAATCCCCATTTTAAAATATCTTTATTTCCATTTTTTGCAGCTTCAATCATAAGAGTTTTGGTATATTTTATATTATCTTTTTCAACATACTTTATAATCTCAAGATCATTTGTTTTAGATGCATATATATGTGTATATTTTTTAGAATACTTAAAAGTTGAATGGGTTTTAGCCCATTCTAACAAATTTATAGATTGTATCACAAAAGAAATATGCGGAGATTTATATTTAATATATGTAGGAATATATTTACTTTTATTATCTATAAATCTCTTTATTTCATAAACATGATTTTTAAACTGTTTAGAAGTTTCTGATAAAACATATAAATAATTATGATCAAGAAAATAAATAATATACTTTACAACATCATTGTTTAAATCTAATAGATTCATATTCTTATCTTGAAAAGGACTTGTATTTTTTTATTTTATAAAATACAAAATCAATTTTTAAAAGATATTATTAACTGTACATAACTATTGAAGATAAAGTTAATTTTGTTTCAACACCACCAGGTTTAGTAAAAGATACAGATAATACTTCTCCCCCACCATTTTCACCAAACTGTATTCTTATACTGTAAACAGTATTGCTTGTTAAAGTTCTAGTACCTGCAATTTTTCTTTCTGCATGTAAACCACCATTATTTACAACGGCATTAGTTGTTGTATAGCCTGAATCTGCTGTTGCACCTATCCATAAATAACTAGCGTCATCTGAAGATGTATAAAAGGTCCATGTTCCATCAGAACCTGAAGGAGTAACAATTTTCCCATACCACTGGACCGAAAATAAGTCAGCTGAACCAATTTGACTATTTATAGATGTTGACAACGATGTAAAATCTGTGGCATACAAAGTTTTTGTATTAGGATATATCGACGCAGTATTAAACCAATTTACATTATCTGCAAAATATCCTGAATATATATTGTATTTAAGACCTGGAATATTTTTATTAATAGAATTTAGTACAAAACTATTCATATTTATATTATAAATTATAAAAATATAAATAAAAAATATAAATACAAAAACAAAAACATATTATCCAACTTGTTTGCAACTTGTAAAAAATAAAAAATAAAAAAGATGAGTTTTAGAATTGATAATTTCGAAGATTCTTTAATAAATAATTTAGTTAATTACAAAGTACCTTATCCAATTTTTACAGCTGGAACAGCAGGAACACAATCGGGTTCCCAATTTACAGATTATGCCAGTGTTCCTTTATATTATGATAGTCAAGAAACAATGGGAAAAAATTATGGCACTGCTAATTTTATAGATACAGTTACAGGTTTAAATGGTAATTCTGTTTTTGGACCAGTTAATAGTTCAATTATGTACGAAATTGGTACATTTTCAATTCCCGTACAAAATGATAAAAATGTATATTTATATACATTTCAATATGCTTCTACAACATTTCAATTATCTAGCAGTGTATTTAGTTCAACTGGAGAGTATACTTATCAAATTATGGCTGCCAGTAAAAATAAAATAAATCTTCCAACATCTACTACACCTGTATCTATTGATAGTCCTAATTATTATGTTCCTTCATCATCTGAAGGAGTTTTTATAGGCTCTATCAAAGTGACTGTTAACGAAAATGGTAATAGATATGTTACAATTATTTTACAGAATGGTCAACCTAAAGATTTTTTCCCTGGAAATATTCCTACAGTTTATTATAAATTTGATGATTTTTCATTTAATGGTTATCAAGGTTTAACTAATGATTATTATTATCCTGGAAAATAGAAAAAAGTTAAAGATAATAAATTAAAATTTTTAAACAATATATATGTTTAAAAATTTTATACTTGTGCTAATTTATATTCTTCCTTCTCAGAATCATTTAAACCTTTCCAAGCTGCTCCTAATTCTCTCGTAATATCTTTAGGTTGCAAGTTGCTATATTTCTTCTTAAACTCTGCTCTTTTTAATTTGCAAAAGTTAATATAACCATTGATTTTTGTTTTTGGTTTATCTTCATCTTCACTATCATCTTTCTTTTCCTTCTTAGGTTTTTTCTCGGTTTTAGTTTTCTTAACTTTTTTTACCTCTTTTTCATCTTCTTCGCTACTATCAGAATCAACATCTTGAGTTCCTTTATTTTCACCTTTCTCTCTAAGATATCTTTGTTTATCTTCTTCCGCCAACTTAACATATGTTTGGTATTTATCAGAATTTTCCTCTTTCAAAGTTTTCCATCTGGCTCCTAATTCAACCAAAATTTCTTTATTATTTAATCCTGCTTTTTCTTCATTAATAACCTTTCTTTCATCCGCACAAAAAAACATATATGATGATTTGTTTTTAACCGGCCCTTCTTTTTTTGTTTTTTTAACAGTCGTTGATTTAGTTTGCGCTTTTGACATTATTTAATATAAATATATAAGTCTTTAAATAAACAATTTTTAATAAAAATAATTTTAAAAAATTTATGGTTTATATTTTAACTGTATTATTCACTAATAAAAAAATTGATTTTCAAATTTTTTTAAAGTAAAAAAATATACTTAAAATGCCCAGTGAACTTGTAGAGGAATTATATAATTGTGATAATCATAATGATTATATCGATACTTATTCTTCTGATAAAGATTATATCAGAGAAGAATATACTGATTCCGAAGAAGATGTTGATTATACATCAAATGAATATTTAGACTTGATTTCTTCTAACTATCAAATTCCTCTTGTAGATCAAAATAGAATACATGTACTAAATTATATTGACAGACTTGGTTTTGTTTTAACAAATGGAGGTCTGTATAGAAAAGAAAATTATCAAGATAAATATAATGTAAATGATTTTATGAAAGAACAAATTGGCACAGATGAAAAATCAGATATTGAAAATAACAAACTTAACATTGAAAAAATTAAAAACTTCTATAGACAAAAAAAGATACAAAAATTAAAACATAAAAATACAAATACTTTAAAAACACAAATCAAGGAAGTTAAAGAATTTACAAATGCTTGGTTTAAAAAAGAAAATGAAAAGATTGAAGAAAACATGGCTATTAAACCTAAAAACAATAACAAACCTAATATTGTAAATACTAATTTTGATAAAAATTTTCCAGCACTTCTAAAAACAGAAATAATTGTTGAAAATAAAGTTGAAAATGACGATAAAGACGATAAAAACGATAAAGACGATAAAAATAAAATTAATTCAGATGAAAGTGAAGATGAAGAGTATGATTTATCTTACTTAGTACAAAAAAATAGTAAACCAACCAAAAAAACACCTGAAATTATCAATAAGAAATCTGAAGATATTTTACCTGAACAATCTAAAAATATCAAATTTAATAAAAATGACAAGGATAAAGGATGGATAAAGGTTGAGTCAAATAAAGAAATAAAACATACAAAGGAAAGAAATAATGCATATGATATTTTAAGCGATAAAGATAAACTAAAGACAAAACTAAAAAGAACAAAATTATGTTTATCCGTGATTAATAAAACCAATTGTCCGCATAAAGAAAATTGTAGATACGCTCATACATTTGAAGATTTGGAACCATGTTTGTTCTCTGATAATTGTAGATTTATTAAAAAAGATAAAGGAACTTATGTAAATATTAGCAAAACAAAAATTTGTGAATATAAACACAAAAATGAAACAGCCTCTAATTATTTTAATAGAATAAGTGTAAACAATAATATAAATAATATTCATAGTCCTAATAAAAATGATAAAAATCTAAATATTAAAAAGTTATAAAAATATTAATAAAATAATTTTAAACCTTAATTTAGGTTTCAAATTATATTCATTTGATTTGAAATTATAAAACATGTGGTTCGTCATAATTATTAAAATTTGTATCACACATTTTATTTTCCCAATTTTGATTAGACATAGTATCTCTATTCCACCATACAGGCATTCCATGAAATCCTGGTGGGCATTCATAATTTGACATATCTGCAGGAGAAAACTGACTACAGAATTTCATTTTTTCAGGATCACTCGAATACATATATTTACCTCCCATACAATGTTTTTCCGGAGTTAATTCAAAATGAAAAGCATCTTTACTATATACATTTAAATCTTTTATAAAATAAGATAATAAAGTAAATAACAAAGCTATAATTATTAAAATAATATCAATATTTACATGTAAATATTCGGATATCATCATACTACTTCTTGCAAATATATAAAATATGATAAAAACAAGAACATAAAATAATATTTGTTTTTCTGTCAACATTTTAATTTATAAAAAGAAATTAAAAATATTATAAAATTTATAAAATATAATTATAGAAATTATAAATGACAAATAATAATGGTTGGACCAACGATAATGAAAAAAGAATTAAAAAAATAAATAAATTATGTAAAAAAATCAGCAATGAAAGCAAAAAATGCGCACTAAAATATAAAAATAAACATTCAATTTTAATGATTTCAACAATGGTTTTAACTCCTTTAGCTGGAACATTTTCTACATTAAGTTCAATTTTTAGCATGTCAAGCACAGAATATGATCATATTTTTGGAATAAGCGCTGCATGTATGAGCTTTGTTTCAAGTATAGGTTTATCTATTTTAAAATTTGCAAAATATAATAAATTAAGTCTAGACTACACAAAGATATATACTTATTACTTTTCTCTTAATAACAATATAAAAAGACAATTATCTTTAGAAAAAAAAGAGCGTCAAGATTATTATGAATATAATAAATGGTTGTTATTTCATTTAGATAATCTACAAAATGAAATGTCTAAAGAGTTTCAAGAATTTCCAGAATTAATGCAACTTAACATGGACCTTGGCCTTAAATTAAATAATAAAATGTATAATATGCATTTAATAAATAAAAATGAAAAAAGTGAAGACGAAAGCACGACGGAAAGTAGTAATGCAAGCATAGAGGTAAGTATAGATGAAAATGAAAAAAATATGTTTATAATTGATCTAAATGAAGAAAAGAGTGAAGAAGATGA